>CEUO01064237.1_pt1 | contig 10923 bp, 4 predicted proteins | sample 531391 | NCBI WGS metagenome assembly CEUO01 (sample SAMEA2622799, study PRJEB7988) | marine metagenome | isolation source: saline water (ENVO:00002010), including
AATAGACAAACTGCTGCAAGTCAAACAGCTCAGTTTGCTCAACAGATGGGAGTAATGCAAAGTCAATTTAATCAACAAGCTGTAATGACTACTGCACAACAACAACAGCAAGTAAGATTACAAAACTTACAAAATAGACAAAATGCTGCTGTTCTTAACGCACAACAACAACAAGCTATTAATGCTCAAAACTTAGGTAATGAGCAACAAATTAATTTAGCTGAGTTGCAGATAGAAGCACAAGTAGAAGGAGCTAATCAATCTGCAGAAAATCAAGAACAATTAGCAGAGTTTCAAATAGCTGCAGATTTCTTAGCAAAGAATGCTGCATTTAGACAAGACATGGAAAAAGCAAATCTTACTACTGAGCAACAAGTAAGATTAGCAAATCTTACAGCACAAAATCAAGCTAGTAGAGATAACTTAAATGCTGCTCAACAGACAGAACTTGCAAATCTTAATAAACAAATGCAAGTTAATATTCGTAATGGTCAGTTAGCTCAACAGATGGGAATAGCTCAACTTAGTGTTGACCAGCAAACAGCAATGCAACGAGCTACTATTCAAGCTAATATGGATATGGCAAACTTTAATGCTGACCAACAAAGAGTATTAGCTGATAGTAAGTTTATGCAAACTGTAGCTCTTACTAATATGAATGCAGAGCAACAATCTATTATGCAAAATGCTACAGCAATGGCAGCTTTAGATTTAGCAACTGTTGACCAAAGAACTAAAGTAGCAGCACAGAATGCACAAGCATTTTTACAAATGGATATGTCCAATTTAAATAATGAACAACAAGCTAATATGATGAAAGCTCAACAGGAGCAACAAAGATTGTTATCTAATCAGGCTGCTGATAATGCTGCAAGACAATTTAATGCTGCTAGTGAAAATCAAACTAATCAGTTTATGGCAAATTTAAATGCACAGATGCAACAATTTAATACTAGTCAATTAAATGCAGCAGAACAGTTTAATACACAATCTCAAAATGCTGCAAATGCTAGAGATGCTAATAGAATTGCAGATGTAAATAAAGCTAATACTGCTATAGTTAATCAATTTGCTACTTTAAATGCACAGTTAGATTTTCAAAGAGATTCATGGAATGCACAAAATAAACAAGCTGTTATGCAATCTAATGTTGAATGGAGAAGAAGAGGAAATTTAGCAGATACAGCAGCACAAAATGCTGTGAATGAACAAAATGCTAAAATGGCATTTGGTATGACTTCAGCAGCTCAATCATTTTTATGGCAAGAATTAAGAGACCAAGCAGATTATAATTTTAGATTTGCTGATAATACAGCTACTAGAAAATTACAAGCTATGATAGCTGCTGCAAGTGCTGAAGGAGATGTTGCTAAAAATTGGACTACAAATTTTAATAACATAGCTGGTACAATAAATAAAGTGTTTGGTTTAGGAGATTAATAATGGGATTTTTAAGAAAAGTAGTTAAAAAAATAGGCAAAGGAATTAAAAAAGTTGTTAAAAAAATTGGTAAAGCTTTTGGAAAACTAGGAGTAGTTGGTCAACTTGGTTTAATGTTATTCATGCCTCAGTTTGGTTTAAGTGACATATGGGGTAGGATAGGAAGTTGGGCTACTAAACCCGGTGGTAATCTTTTACAAAGAGCAGTAGGTCATATATATAATGGAGCTAATGCAGTAGGTAATGTTTATAAAACTGTTACTGAAGCTATTGGTAATGGATTTGATAGAGCTACAAATTTTATAAAAGGAGAAGGATTTGTTTTAAGTCCTGAAAGAAGTTCTATATTTGGTAGACCTAAAATAGAAACTGATGTTCCTGTAAATTTAAAAGAAGATATATTAGAAGATGCTGTTGATAAAGTAGCAGATGTAAACAAACCTAATATATTAGACAAGATAGTAGAAACAAAAGATAATATATTTGCTAAGATTACAGACCCTAATGAAATATCAGATGCAGTAACTAGAGGAGCTGTAAGTGGTTTAAGTCAAAGAGTTTCAATGGGAATAGCAGGAGACCCTCCAGTACAAAGATATACAACTACTAATTTAGACTTAGCAGCTTTAAGAAGTTTTAATGAAGGAAGTCAAATAAGTCAAGTAGATTTTATGCAAGGCAATAATGCTTATGCAAACATGGGAAGTTCTTGGGGTGCTGCAAGTAGTATAGCAGCTCCTTATTTAAGTAAAGAAGTATTTTTTGGATAAAACAGGTAGGTAAATATGGAAAAATATAGTAAAGAAGGTGTAGATGCATTAGTTAAAGCAAGTAGACCTATACCCGGTCAATCTTTAACAAATAGTCCAGAACAAGCATATCCTTGGGAAGGTCCACCAGAATATACAGAATTTAGACCAGCTTTAAATTTTATAGTTGAACAATTATTAGATAAAGAAGTATTTACTCCTATAATGCAAGGCATAGGAAAAGGAGTTCCTTTAACTGATATTACATTACAAATGTTACAAGCAGGTTTTGAACAAGGTAAATGGAATCCTGATTTATTAACAATGTTAGTAGAACCAACTATTTATACTTTGATGGCTTTATCTGAAAAAGCAGGTATACCTTATCGTGTAAATGGAGATGAAGAAGATGACCTTGATGAAGAAGATGAAAAAGAAATTGCTGAAATGCGAGGTAATAATTTAAAAAAATATGTTCAAGCTAAAGTTACAAATCAATCTAAAGTTCCTTCAGGAGTTATACCAAAAGAAGTTATAGATAAAATAGAAAATGTTGAAGTTCCTCAAAGTTTATTAGCTAGAGAAGAACCTGAACAAGAAGAAAGTTTATTAGCTAAAGGAGAAGAGTAATGTCTACATTTTATGATGATGGTGGAATAAAATTTGCAGAAGAGCAATTTGATATAGCTAGAAAAAGAAGAGATAAAGAAACTAAAAAGCAAGAAAAGTTTAGTAAAAATTTACAGATACTTAATGGTCTTATAACAGGTGCTAATTATGTAATTAATAGTAAAGCAGATAAATTAGGAACAGAAAATGTACTTGCTAAAGCTCATTACTTAACTTTAAATGAAAATGCTAACATGTTTAACAAAGAATATAATGATTATATTAGTCAAGGATTTTCTCAAGAAGATATATTTGAAATACAAACACTTGATAAACTTAATGATTATATAGTAGAGAGATATGGTGAAGGTTACAAATCAGATGGAACAAAAGAAATAGCAAGAGAGTACTCTAGAAATAAAGATAACTTAGCAGCATATAAAAAGATGGTAGAAACATATCAAAAGATACCGGGCTTAAGTGTAGAAGAAATGGCAGAAATAATTAGAAGAGATGAAATGCCACCTAGAAATATAGCAGAATTTTTTGGTAATAGTTTAAAAAAAGTTGTTATGTCTCATGATGAAGATACATTAAGTGAAGAAGATAAATTAGCTAAACAAAGAAAGCTTGGAGGATTACTAGGTACAGACTTTGATAATGTTAGGGAAGCTGTAAGAGAGTTTGGTGAACTAGATAATCCTATAGATGAATTAGTGACTAGTATTCAAGATAATCCAGAAAGATTTAAAGTCTATAAAGATGCTACAGTATCAACTGTTCAAGATGTTATTCCAGATAAATATGGTAATAAAACATTAGTTACAAAAATAATTACTTCAGGAATAGGAGAGAATAATCAACCTGTTATTTTTGGTGAACAAATTGTTGGTATAGGAGAAAAGGAAGCTCCTAGACAAGAAATAGACACTAGGCAAGTACCTGCTGTCATAGCCCAAATAGATTCTATAATAGACTCTATATCAGTTAATAATGCAGAAGTAGGATTACAATGGGAGGAAGTTTCTAAAAGTAGTAATGATAATTTAAAATTTGGAGCTACTGTAAATATAATGAATACTACCGAAGAATTAAAAAGAACATATGGTATGAATGATTCTATGGCATTACCATTAGCTACTGAATTTGTTTTAAATCAAGGTAATGAAGCTTTTATAGATACTGTTATGACTCAATTTGATATAGATTTAATTAAATTTAAACAAAATAAAGGAGAGTTTAATACTGAAAATTTTCCTATGTATATAGAAGATATAAAGAAAAATGTTAATAATCCATTTACTAGAAAAACTAAAATTTTAGATATGCGTAATGAAATTGTTGATATAATTAATTTAGAATTTAAAGAAAGTAATTCAGATGAAAAAATGAGAGAATTAAATGCTTTAGATTCTATTATGATAGATAATAATTTACCTACATTAGCAGAAGAAAATAGAATGAAGTTAGATAATGCTAATATACCTTTAGAAGAAAAAGAGTTTTTAGAAAAAGTAAATCAACAAAATGTTTTTATGCAAAGCATGAAAGAAGTAATTTTTGGTGCTGATGGAAGATTAGATTTTTGGGAAGGTGCTACATTATTAATACCGGGTTTTGGATTATACAAAGGTTTGAGATTTACAGGTGCATTAGCATTAAATACATTTGTTAGACAATCAGCTAAAAAAGTTATATCAGACCCTAAAACTGCAAAGTTTATAGCAAAAGCTACAAAGTTTAAAAATCCTAATCAAAAAGGTAGAGATGCGTTTATAAATAATTTAAGTCCTACTCAAAAAGTTATATTTGATAATATGAATAAAAATGGAACAATAGTAAATGTTGCAAAGTTTTCTGATGATATAGCATTAATGAAAGGAACATATTTACTTGGTCAATTAGCTAGAACAAAAAAACCATTATTATACGGAGCTGGTGGAGGTTTATTTATATATGCTAGAGATAGAGATTAAAATATGGCAATATTTACTAATTACAAGTCAAACAAAAATTCTTCTATTCTAAGAAGAGGTTACACGCTTGATGATTTAGAAAGCAACGAACAATTCCAAGAAATATCAGAGAGATTCTTAACATCTGTAGGTGAGCAGTCTGATGATATATTTGAATATTTACGAGACTCTGATTTTAATTTATACAATGGTATGCAAAGAGCTATGGAGTCTGGTAACTTTAATGAGCAACAAAAAAAAGATTACAGATATCTTCGTTCTACTTTTGACAAAGCAGATATGGGAAGTTTAAGACAATATGCAGAGCTTATTAAAGATTCAACAATAGATATAGCTACTGACCCTACTTTGTTAGCAGCTATGCTTTTAACTCCTGTAAGTGGAGGAACTTCTTTAGTTGCAAGACAAGCATTAGCTACAGGAGCTAATCAAGGTTTAAAAAATATTGCTAAAAGTAAAATTACTCCTCTTCAAAGCACAGGTCTTTTTGCTTTAGAAGGAGCTACTTGGCAGGGTCTAGATAATCATTTTAGACAACAAACAGAAGTAAATACTAATCTTCGTAAGTTATATTCTAATCCAGAGTTAGTAAGTAGTGCAGCTATCGGAGCTTTGACAGGTGGTATCTTTGGAGGTCTTGCAAATAAAAATAAATTTTTTGAAGAAAGGTTGCAAAAACTTTATAGCGATGATGGTTATAGAAAAGAAGCAGGTAGTGATTTAGTATATAATTTAAGAAAAAAGAAAGATGCTTTCATAGCTAAAACTATAGGTAGTCCTGCATGGAGATTAAAAACAGATGCAGAGTTTTCTCCTACTGCTAGATTACTTGGTCAAAAATTTACTTCAGAATTTAATAAAAGTTTAGTTAATAGGTCTAAAACAAGACTAGGATATTCCTATGGAGAAGATTTAGCATTTAGAAGAGGTAATTATAAAATAGGATATGAAGCTGCTATAGAACCTTTATATGCTACAGGTCGTATGTCTCCTGAATTAGGAGAAGAAGTATTGACTATTCTTAGAGGTGGACAAGTTCCGGGAGCTTCTAAAGCTGTAAGAGATACTGCAAAAAATTTAAGATTATATTTTGATAGTATCAGAGAAGATGCAATAGAAGTTGGAATAAATGTAAGTGAAATTAAAAATTATTTCCCTCGTAGTTGGAATAGAGAAGCAATAGAAGCTAATCCAGATGTATTTAAAAAGTTATTAGTTGATAATAATATAATACCAGAAAAAGAAGTAGATGATGTTGTTAAAGGAATGCTTAACAAACAAAACGAACTTTATAGTTCTCATTCTAATTTATTAACACAAGCTCGTAAGTTTGAAAATTTAGATGATAATCAGTTTAAAGAATTTTTAACAAATGATTTACATAGCGTTACTACTGATTACTTTATGAATGCTGCTAGAACTATAGAACATAAAAAACATTTTTTAAGTAAAGGTTCTGATGTTAAAGTTGGTGGTAAAACAGAAGAAGGTAATTTATTATTTTTTAAACAAAGTAATGAACAACAATTTGTTGAAAGATTTATTAATCCTATACAACAAGAACTAGAAGAGTTTGGTAGAACCTTAAGCACTAAACAACAAAGAGAACTTATAGATGTTTATAAATCTATAACAGGTCAAGTAGATTATTATAGAAGTGATACTTTTCAAGCTATATATGATGGAACTAAATTAGCAAATGCTATGGCTTATTTGCCTTTAGCTACTGTTTCTTCATTATCAGAAGCATTTATAACATTAGGTAAAGCTCCTACTTCTTCTGCTATAAAAGGTATGCAAGATGCAATAGAAAACTCTGGTAGAATATTTACTACAGAAATAGGACAAATATTAAAAGAAAAACACAAATTAACTGATAATGAAATAACAAAAGAAATGAATAGTGTTTTCTTAGCTGTAGATGAAGCTATGGCAGATTTAACAAATCGTTTAGATGGTGAAGGATTACAGAATGAAACTTTAAAAAGAGGAGCTAGAGGTTTTTATAGACTTAATATGCTTATACCTTGGACAAAAACAGTACAGTTAGCTGCTTTTTCTACAGGTAAAGATTTAATACAAAGTAATTTAAAACAACTTTCAAACCCTACAGGGTTAAGTAAAAATAAAATAGCTAGACTTAGAGGTGAATTAAATGATTTAGGTGTAGATATTGAAAAAGGTTTAGCATGGAATAATAAATTTGGAGACAATGTAAACATAGCTGCTAAAGAAGATAACTTTTATAAAAATGATATTATAAGAGGAGCAGGTCGATTTACAAACGGAGTTATATTACAAACAGGAAGAGAGTTTGCTAATGTTCCTTTGTTTATGACAAACCCTAAGTTAGATATATTTACACAGTTTTTAAGATATCCTACAGTATTTGGTAATACAGTATTAAGAAATTTTGCAAAAGAAACTATTACAGATACTACAGTTAATGCTCCTAAACTAGCTGCATTTGTTGCAATATCTATTAATGTTGCAAGAGCTACTAACTATTGGAGAGCTAATGAAAATGAAAGAAAAAGAATAGAAGAAGAAAGTGATTGGAGAGATACATTAAAAGCTTTACAGCGTGTTGGGTTACTTGGTCCAACTGAATATCTTTTAAGAGCTACTGAAGGCATGGCTTATGGACAAAATCCTTTAGTAGCTGGTGTAGGAACAGGTGGTCCTATATTAAATGATGTTATAGGTATGACACTTTATGATAGAGGTGTATTAGAAACAGTAGCTCGTAAGCTTCCTTTAAGAGGAACTAAAAATGTTTTTGATAGAGTTGTCGGAGATATAATGGAAGAATATACAGGTATTAGAGAACCTTATACTCCACTTGAAAAACAAGCAAAAGAATTAGATAAAAAGTTAGGTGGTGGATTTCAAAGCACAGCAGATTTTGTAGCAGGTATAGAAGAAACAGATAAGTTATTTAAAGAAATAGATTTAGACAGAAAACTATTTAATATTGGTGGTAGAGTAGGTAGAGGATTACAAAGTAAACTTAAAACTATATATTCTAAAGTTAAAGATGATATGGGTGGAGGTAGTAGAACAGAAGAAATTTTTATGGATAGTTATGGTAATTATTCTCCTACACTTAAAACTTTAACTGAAGATTCTCCGGAGGATGTTACTGGTACTAAATTATTTAAATGGTTACAACAACAAAGAAGTACAAGAGGTATAAAACAAAAAGAATTAGATTACTTAGAAGTAGAAGAGTTTATAAAAAACTATGAAGATTTTAATGGTAAACAAGTAGCACAAGCTTTGTCAGATTCAAAATTAAAAATTATTCCTATTATAAGATATTCAGAACAACAAACTGATAAAACATTAGAGTTTGATAAAACTATTTTTAATGTTGATGAGGCAGTAAAGTTTCTTACAGAAGATATTGAAGGAGATGTAATTGGGACTGATGCATTTGGTCGTCCTCAAAATTATATATATAATGAACACCCAAATATGTATTTACCTGTAGGTAGAAATGCAGAAGATTATGAATCTAATCCTTTTCAAATGATAAAATTAAGACTTACCTCAGATGAAGAATTAACTGAAGGTTTTACTATAGAAGATATAGGAGAAGCTTTTGCTTTTGGTAATACTGAAGTAGGTTATCAATTATATTTTCCGGGGCTAGAAAAAAGTAATGGGGCTAAGTTTGATGAGATAACTGATGCAATAAATGATTTTGGAGCAATGCCCATGAATCCTACAGAAGCTAAAATAAGAATAAATGATGTTTTAGCAAAATTAGGAGTACTAGATAATGCTGCATTAAACGAACAATATGCTGTACCTCCAGCTATACATAAAAGTGCTATAGATGAAAACTCTCCCGGAGGGGAAAATTATAGGAATTTTGTTTTTACTGTACAAGGTCCTAAAACTTTAGAACTTAAAATGAACCGTATGAAATATATGCATTTTGATGATAATACAGAACTTAAACAATTTGGACATGCAGTTACTAAAGATAGAGTCTTAAGAGATGGATTTAAAACATTTGATACTTTAAACGTAGAAGAATTACAATCTGATTTTATGTCTAACCTTATTGATTTTGGAATAGATACTCCTACAAATAGAAAAATAGCTAAAGAAATTAAAAAAGAAAGCGACAAAACTATTCAGATTTTACGAGATAAAAAATTTGAACTAAGAAAAATTTTAAGTCAATTAAGAAAAAATAGAAATTTAGAATCTGGTTCTGATATAATGTATATTCGACCCGATGGTAATCAATATCTAGAAGATTTAGAAAACATTGAGTTTGACAATTTTTTAAATAATGAATATACTGAAAAAGAAATAAAATTATTAAATACATTTATAAATGATTGGAATAAAACAGATGAATTAAATTTAAATGTTTTTGATGATTTAAATAAACAAAGAGATGGAAATACTTTTAAAATAAATAAAGAATTAAATGAATCTATTAAAGATTTTGGTGTAGATATTGAAAAAGGTTTAGCATGGAATATTAATGAAAAATATGCATTTCCTCAGTTTTCTGACTTAAAATATTTAGAAATTGCTATTAATAATACAATAATCCAACTTAATAAACTAAATAATAAATATGGAGACCCTAAAAATCTTGTAGTAGATAATCCAATACAAGATGATTGGTACAAAAGAATAATAGATAGACTGTTAACTCAAGCTATAAAAGAAAATATGGATGCTTTGTCTATAGTACAATCAGACATTATAAATCAAAGATATAGTGGTCAAGGTAAAAGAATTAAAGATGAGTTATATAATAAAAAATATAAAAAATATTTAGAAAAATTAGCAAAAAAATATAACACTAAATTTGAAGTATTAGAAATAGACCCTAAAAATCTTGGTGATGAGCCTTTTGAATATTTTGATTCGTATAGTATGGAAGCTATAGATGATAAAGCTCCTTATAATAAAGATGAATTATTTAAAGTTAATACTTTAATTATTACTGATGAAATGAAAAAAGAAATATTAAAAAGAGGAGACAAATCTTTTTCTACTGGTGGTTTGGTTACAGGACCAAAAGTTCCTGACACTAAAGAAAATCCAGCAGATAGAAAAGACCCTAATACAGGATTACCTTACTCTGACCAAATTGGTAGACTTGGTTTAGCTGCAGGAGATTATTTAAAACCATATCAAAAAGAAATAGATGTTAAAGGTGAAAAAAATTTTATAATGACTGAAAAATTATTTCATGGTGCCGAAGATAAAGAATTTAAAAAATTAAAAATAGATAAAATTTTAATTCCAGAATATGTAAGATTACAAAAAAAATTTCCAGAACTTTCAAAAGATATTTCTTATGGTCAGGCTACTAAAAATTTAAAAGAAATATTACTAGATAAAACTAAAGATTTTGAAAGCACTAATAGAAACTTAGCTAGAGGAACAAATTTATCTAAAAGTTCAGCATCAGGATTTTATCAATATATAGAAGGAAGTGTTGTCCCTGCTTACAATAGAATGGAAAGATATTACGGTAAACAAAATGCACAAAATATATTTGGTAAGGCATTAATAAATAATGATTCAAGTGTTTTAACAGAAGAAGAACAAGATATTTTATTTATTGCTGATATGATTCAAAGAAAAGGAACTGATATTTTAATAGCTCCTATATTATTTAATAGGGATAATCAAGCTGCTAAAAAATTAGTTTTAAAAGAACACCATACTTTAAGTACAAAAAATAAAGATTTATATAATAAAACCATAAAAAGAGCTGATTTAATTTGGGGTAAATAAATGGGATTTCCTTTTGAAATAATAACCATGTTAGCATCAACTGTGCTTGGTGGTATGATGAGTATTTGGGCTGAAAGTCGTAAAGCTAAAGCAGAGAATGAAAAGCTTCTTATAACTCGTGGTGAGTTTGATATGAAAACTAGAAAGCAATCACTTGACCATGGATTAAAAGATAAAGGATTTGCTTGGACAAGAAGAATTATAGCTCTTACTTCTGTGTTTGCTATTGTTCTTTTACCAAAACTTGTTGCTGTATATTATCCTACTGTAGATGTTACTGTTGGTTATACTAATTGGCAACCGGGAATATTGTTTATAAGACAAGGCAGAGAAGTATTTGAATGGGTTACATTTCAAGGTCTTGTAATTACACA
>CEUO01079179.1_pt1 | contig 10910 bp, 19 predicted proteins | sample 531391 | NCBI WGS metagenome assembly CEUO01 (sample SAMEA2622799, study PRJEB7988) | marine metagenome | isolation source: saline water (ENVO:00002010), including
AGCTTCTTGGATTGCAGCCAATCACACATACGACGATGAACATTTCAATCAAGCATTATTTGAAACTCGTCAAAGCTCAGGCTCAAATCATGAGCGGCCAAGGTTCGGCCTCTGAGTTTGTTGCTCGCAACTTGACCTTAGAAGAAGAGCTACTTGAGGGCGACCCGCAACCGCTAATCACAGGCGAAGTCAATCGACATGCCGAGGACACAAAAAATAAGTTAAGTCAAGGAGAAGTATAATGAACAGGTTCAATAGAAGTAGAAGCACGAGAAAGCAAGTGGAAACCTATGAAGTGGGAGCTTTAGTAGAATACCGCTTTTTCCAATCTGAAGAGGAACCCCTTGACTTGCTGGCTATAGTGCTTGAATACAATAAAGAAGGTTACTACATTATCAAGTTCTTGGATGATGGTTCTGATTTGGATGTTGTCCATTCAGAGATAAGGAGGGCGGCAGCATGAAGGTAGGCGATTTGGTTCGACCATGGAACGCACGAAAAGCAATGGGTCTTGTGGTCGAGGTCATAAATAATAAACATGGAGAATATGCAGTTGTTCAATGGTTAGGGAAAGACTGTAGATACAATCGAGTTTATCAACAATATAAATTAGAGGTGGCAATATGAATGAAGAATACTGGGAAGCATTGATAAAAGGTTTGACCCCTGACAGTAGAGAAGAAGCAGACGCATGGTGGATGTTTCCTTTGCTTGTTCTGCTGGTTGCATCTCTTGGTTTTATTCTTTGATGTACTACCCAGATACCCAGATGGGGGGTGCGTTCTCAAAAATTTTTTTGCCTTCTACTACCCTCCTACCCTGCGTTGAATTGCTGTAGGTAGGGACTGGCCAAGGGTTGCGCCCTTGGGGGGCGCAGGGTTTTTGGAGAAAAGCAAGAGGAAAGCATAAGATTTGTGGGATTTATATTGTATTTAAATGATTTCGTATTGATAAATCAACCAAATGCAAATCTTATGCCATTCCTCTGAGAAGAAGGCTTCTCTCTTGTAAATAGCACAGTTCACCACAAAAGCCACACTTTCTGCCACTTTATTTCAGTTTTTCTGACTTCGGTTGGCTGGGTATATTCAGCGACCTCAGCTATGCCAGAAGCTCCACTTACACCACACGAAACACACATGTATACACACAGTTCTCACCCGCCCATAATGCACATGGAACCCCGCATATCACGCAGCACATACAGGCGCATATGTTACGCAACAGTAAACCTATGGTTTAATTTTGTGCCATTTGTCTTAAAAGTCTTGACACACTTGTTACGGCCTTTAGGGATAAGTTAAACTAACCCCTTGATTTTCCTACTATAATAGGAATCGCAAAAGTCTTGACGAAACCAACAGTTACGATAAGTTAAGCACTCTCCAATTTTGTTCCCGAGCGGTAACATTGAACCCTTAATGCGTTTTCGAGGGTTTCCCTTGACACGTCAGAAACTTGACATAACTATGGAAGGACAAAATACTTGACATAACTATGGAAAATTATGAAGGCAGCAAAATACTTGACATAACTATGGAAGGGCAAAATACTTGACATAACTATAGCGGAACCAAACCCCAACGAAACTATTTTCATTCCGGACATTTTTTGTCCTCGACAATTTGGCTTGAACGGGATACATTATAAAGGTAAGCACAAAGCTTGCAATTTTCCCAACTTTGGAGACTCTATGTCAATCAAAACTTTAAATCAACAACAAATCATCAATCTACTCGGACTTAACCTTGCAGGGAAAGGGGGCAAAGAAAACGAGATAGCGGAGGCTTTAGGCCATGAACGTAATCATCAACCTCTTGTGGATGCTCAGTGTCCTCTTTCTGGTGTACTCTATGAGTACAAAAAACAATCTGGCTGTCAATGGTTTGACTTGCACAAATTGGCGGGACTTACCAAAGAACAAAAGGGCATCGCTGTCCTCTTCGTGGTACACAAAGCTGGTAAGTTCCAAGGACTTTATCAAACAACCTACCAAGGCGTTGTTAACGCAATTGGCCTCAAACAAAAGGAATGGGATTGGGCAAAGAAAGCCCCCGCCGGAGCGCAAGTTAAGTATGCTCTCAAATTGGCTCAAATCCAGAATTTCACTTGCTTGACCAAGGTCGGATAAATTATTTTCATTTCGGACATTTTCTGTCCTTGTTTTTTTCTTTCCATCGGGTTACATTATATATGTAATCAAAACACAAATGAGGTGTATATGCAAAATCAACCTGAAACCCCTTTTCAATCTTTTGTCGCCGCTTTGGGCTTTGCCCTCTTTGTTGTGGCTCTCTTGGTGGTCACAATATGAGAAAGAAACTCAAGTCCCTTGCGCTGGGGGCAACAATGACAGCGGTCTTTTACACTTACTTTATCATTCAAACAATAAGGATTATGAAACATGAACGAAACAACAATGACTAAAGCAGAACGGATGGTCGAAAACATGATGATCTCTATGGCCATTCAAGAGGCAATTAACCAACAGGCTATCTATCCTGATAAGGAACAAAAAGAAGCCATTGAGCTAATGATCGCAGCACTTGCGCAACAATTCAACCCAGCGGAGGCATAAACATGAGTTTATATCAATTAACCAAAGAAGCTAAAGAAGAGGCAACACTTACCGCAATTACACATTTCGTGGTTGCCTATCGAGAGCGATCCAAATGTGATACTTTCGATATTTTTGAATATGACATCATGCAGGAAGTCGATGAAGAAGATCCTGATATTACAATCGTTCGCCGATGCGCTCCTGACTACAAGAAGCATCAGGAGATTCATGGCCTCAATGATCATCTCTTTCAGAAGGGTGTCAGAAACTTTGTCAAGACAAGATAAAAATAATTTCATTTCGGACATATTCTGTCCGTTTCAGATTTGACAAGACCCTAAAAAAATGCTATATTATAGTATGATTAAAAATCATTTTAACCTTTTTCCTTTCGGAGCTTTTATGTTTTCACATCTTCCCCCTCTTAACTTCCTTGCCCTTGAACGTCACTCAGAGGACATCAACGATTATGCTGACCAGCATAACCCTGCTTTGCTCGTCGAACTCAGCAAGCGTTTGAACGCTCAAGCTGATCGTCTTGAGTTCCTTTTCATGGACATCGTCACCTCTCCTGATCATCAGGAAATCGAGTATAAAGACATCATGCACTGGAAAGCTCGTGCCACCTATCTCCGCAACGTCGGCCAAGCCAAGGCGGCTGCTGCTCTTGAAAAAGCTGAGGCTCTCAAAGAGGCCAAGGCAGCCGATGATGATGAGGAGTTCCAAGAAGGCTACAAGGAGTTCTTGGCCAATGAGTTCGACCTTAGTTAACCCTTAGTCCAATGCCCTGCGGGGCGATGACAAACCCTATAACCCGGATACCTATTTTGATTGCCCCTTGGGCTTGCGCTGGATAAGCCCCGACACAACCAGCACCGACCAACAACCTTAATTCACCCAATCTTGGAGAAACACTATGTCAACAACCTATTTACTTTTGAACAACTCAACCTCTAAGGAGACTAAGCCTATGACTAAATCTACAATCTCATTTAACGGAACTTCTTATCTGGTACACCGCCCCTGTGGTGCGGTCATCACTTGCTGCAACTACGCAACCGCTAACTGGTATGTGCGCAACCCGCAAGCCAAGTAACTCTTGGCTCTATTCCTCTACCCTCATACACCCCTACCCTTTTTGGAGTTTACATGTCAATAGCAAAGTATAGAACCGAAGCCTCTTTAGCCCATCGAGTCCGCAAGGGCGGAGGCTGCTCAACTAAGCAGTGCAAAATGTTGCGCAAGGCAACCAACGATTATCATCGTGCGGTTAGACGTAACAAACGTAACATAATTGCTGCCGACATTGCTGCCGATGCACCTGCGCATTACCCATACGTTGGCAGGACTTATCACGAGTGGGGGCATGATTGGTCAGAGGATGAGTTTGGTGTCTGGTCTATGGAGCAAGGCCGTTACAGGGAACCGACATGCTGGCCGCAGCTTTTGGCCTTGTTGTGTCAACAGTTTCAAGAAGGCAGCGGCATTTAAGCCGCTTTTTTTTTGCTTGCGTTTTGACGGGGGTGCTCCTCCCTCCCCCCTACTGGTGGGTAGGAATAGAGTCGCCAAATAAGTACTTAGAAACTGGATTTTCGGCCAAAACGCGTCCTGATACGTTCGTTATCGCGCCAAAAAATCCCAAAATCCAAAAATTCGGCGGCAAAAATTTTACAGTTTTTAAGCCAAACCCGAACGCAATGCTTGCAATAAATCAAATTCACTCCGGTGAATTGAGTTGTAATTAAGACCAATTTGCATTTGGGTGCCGTGCCATAGACGATTTCCATCAGCGTCAAGTCTCATATTCATCATTGCGCGTTTACCGTTGCCGTCATAACTCTCAATTTCATGAATCTCATCCGACCATGCCATGAGATATGTGGCTCCCTCAAAAGGCTCACCTCGAAAATCCGTTCGAAGACCGTAACAAAAAACAGTTATATTTAACTTATCAACCAATTTGGTCAATTCCAGAACCTGTTTTTTCGTCAAAAATTGCGCTTCATCCACAAAAATATAATCCCATGGACAATCCGGTGAATACATTTGTGTATTCCCAGCAAACGGCTCAGCTTCCGCAGAGATACCTACCCGTGAAGCAATCTTCCCGGATCCAAATCTATCATCAAGGGCAAAGGTATACCTTTTGATGCCAAACCCTTTAGATTCCAAATTGTGACTCTTTTGAAGCAATTGTGCAGACTTGCCAGCATTCATTGCCGAATAATAAAATATCAATTTCCCCATTTTTCCTCCGTTTTCAATAATATAACCCATTTTAATCATTTTGTCAAGACAATAAGCCTTAAAAAACTATTTATTCATGAATTTGGAGAATAAAACCAATGAAATTTCTATTATTTTTAATGTTAAGTGGGTGCGCCAAGAATGGACTCATAAAAAAAGCTCGAAATCATTTTGCAAATGAGCCAAGCTGCTTAATAGTGCTTGGAAAACAAATGGAAAAAGCAGGATGCACACAAGTGTTAGCAGAAAGAAGACAAAATTCAACTTTATTGCGTTGCAACAAAGAAGATAAAGACCGGGGCAGGTTTTGGGACAATTATATATTCCGAGTTTCATCAGCCAAAGCAAAAATTCCACAAGATCATATAAAAGAGATTGAAAAAAATACAATATGCATCGATAAGGAAGTGCGGATTGAAGCGTTTGCGCCATGAAACCAATTATCATAGAAAATAGCGTAATTCCAAAACTTCTCTCAGTATTTATCAATATTGGCGCAATCACCCTATGGCCATTTATTATATGTAGAAGTCGCTTAGATTTGCACTTGTTGAACCATGAATCGATACATATCAAGCAACAACAGGAATTGCTTCTCGTTGGATTTTATTTTCTATATGTTTATTACTGGTTAAAGGGTTTATGGCGCTTTTGGGATGCACGATTGGCTTACTATTCAATTCCATTTGAGCAAGAAGCCTATGAACACGAGTATGATCTAAATTATTTAGAAAATCGAAAATTTTGGGCATGGAGACACTATCGATGAATTTGATGACAAAGCAGCTAAAACATATTATCGCCGAGGAGCTTCGCTCCGTTTTAAAAGAGCAAAATCTTTTTTCTTATTTAACTGGAATTGGTATGTCTGAAGATGATATTATGGACATAATGGAAAAACCCGGTGGAACAAAGCTTCTGAATTTATTTCGGGAGTTTGAATTTAAAAAACTTCCAAACAAAGATTTTCCGCAGTGGCAAAGGGCAACTGGTGATTATCACTATACCGAAAACGGTCCCACGGAAATCCAAACCATTTCGGACTATGGTAAATATGGCATTGAACTTAAGCGACATGGACCTAGATGGGAGGCCCGCACCGGGGCCCAACAAAGGGGCTATCAAACCGATTGGTGGGATGACTATGAAGCCGCCACTGAGGGAATAACCGAATTAATCACACCAGTGGCTTCGACAATGGCACTAAAAGAAAACAGAAGCCATGGACTTAAAATTGCCGACATGATTATGGCCGCCCTCGGACAAGATGCCGCTCATTTTATTCAAATGGGCATTGTGCCCATGGAAGAAATTGTTGCCGGAGTTGTTGAAATGGCAACACCTGTCTATCAAAATCTTTCAGCGTTAAAAAACAAACATAGCAAATTGTACTCTGATTTGGCCGATTATCAAAGAATGGGCGACTATTCTATGTCTGACAAGCTATCATGGGATATTAATTCTGTCGAAAAACAAATTCGTCAAGCCGCTCAACCTCTGAACAATATATATAACTTTTGGAAATCAGCCGATGTAGACGGTGATCATGACTACCTTGATAAAGTGGACATGCTCTTGCAATCCAAAGAATTACGCAATATGATCCCGGGATTTAGACATGCATGGGCAGGAAACCACGACTATGACCCCGACAATTACGGAATCATAGAACATGAAAAAGGATAATATATGGATCTAATAACGACCTATTTTTGCAAAGCTAGCCAAGTGGGCTACCATGGCAACCTATTTGGTGGCCGCATGCTTGCGTGGCTCGACGAGGCCGGGGCAGCATATGCCGCGCAATGTTGTGATACACCCCGAATGGTGACAAAGCACATTTCAGCAGTTACATTTGAGAAGCCCGTCCGTCCCGGACAGATAATCAAGATATATGGCGAAGTGCTTAAGGTTGGGAATACAAGCATAACCCTTCGGCTTGAAGCGCGGAGGCATTCTGTCTATAACGGCACACAAAAGACGGTATGCACAATTCAAATGATCTTTGTTCGTATCGATGGGGATGGTGAAGCCATTCCAATTAGCCCCAAGGTGAAAAATAAATATGCAAAAAAAGAATGATTGTGAAAAAATTGACATTATGGAACCACTATTCATGGTGTTGACATTTGTTTTTTTGTTTTTGGTTTTATACTTAGATCTATAAACAAGAGGACTATTTATTATTATGAAACTATTTGAAAATTGGCGAAAATATCTAAACGAAACATCGGACGAAAAATTCTTGCAAGAGCTTGAACCACTTTTGAAGCAATGGAAAGAATTGCAAGCTTCTTATGGGGATACGCCACCTGAAGGCATGCCTGATTATGTTAAAAAATCTCCCGGATATTATGGGCAATATTCAAAACATACTGGTGGACGCCGGGCTGTTTATGCTCAAACACCGGAAGAAGAAACGCTTGAAAAACAACTGATAAGATTGTTTATGAAACACTCTGATCAAGATTATTTGACATCTGATGAAATGATGTGGGCGCACAATTTAAACTACAAAGCCCATGCTCAACAGGGGTGGTCGAGTTCTGGTTTGCAATTTGCGGATTTTTCTCGCACTTCCTATGTTGGTGCTCAAGAAACAAGACAAAGAAAGGTTCTTTCTTGCTATGGATTTCAAAAAAACTCTCTTCATGGTTTTTATGGCTCGGGAGGTTATGGGTTTTTTGTACAACCAACAAGAGTGATATACGCTTCCAAAACTGATCTTGCTTCACAAACGACTCGGACTGCACATGCTGATGTACAAGCTCGATTCACTGGTGGGACATTTCCCAAACGAGCCGGCTTGGATCGCATAAAATCTCGAACAAGTGGCAAGATGTTTAAAAATTTTGGGAAGTGGAGAAGGTGGTATAAAAATGCTGTGCAAATGTTACCTCGGGAAATGGGAATCAAAATTCATACTGATTTTATGGATGCAATGAGTAAAATGAAGGGTCCGGAAGGAAGGAACACTTCCAACCCTGAAGTTGCCAAGATTACTGATAAGGTTCTTAAAGCTATTGAGTTGACAGGTCAACAAATAGAACCGCCCGAATTGATGACACCACAACAAGTTAAAATCTTAAGGGATGCTACATTACTTAATGAACAGGATATTGCTGCTAATAATGGAAGAGTGGAAGAAGCATTATTGGCAAATTGGACTGTTAAGGCATGGTATTTTTCGGAGAGTGCTAGTCATAATGGACCATTTCCTGCAAAATTTTGGCGTCAAATTTTACCCGAGATTGTTGTACCGATTTATACTATAAATCAATATGCTGATGGCATGGATCAATTAAGAGAAATATCGAAAGAAGAGATGATGAGGATGTTTAAATGAAACTTATAATGGAAACATGGCGGAGGTATCTAACAGAATCCCAAATAACAAAGCTTAGAATTTTTGATTTCGATGAGACAATCGCATTTACAAAATCTTCGGTTCGAGTCACAACCCCAAAGGGAAAAAAAATTGAGTTTCCTTCTCAACTGGAATACGACAATTGGATAAAAAAGATGGGCGAAGAACTTGACATTCAAGACTTTGATCCGGTCGGTGCAATGGTTAGAATGGGTTATGAATTTGATTATAGTGATTTTGACAAAGTTATTGACCCGGAGGAAAACAATAGGATTGTTAAAATTTTGGGTCGTGTTGTGGGGGCAAATCGTGATGATCCACAACGAGAAGTTTATATCATGACTGCTCGAGGACCAGAATCCAAAAAGCCAATAATGGATTATCTCATGACTCTAAAGAGAGAAGATGGGTCTCCAAGGTTTGAACCAAGTGACTTCACTGGTATTATCACCTTGGCAGGGCAGTCTAAACAAAGAGCCATCGAGCGGATCATTCTCAAACATTCAATGGATGGACAAACGACAATTAAACAAATTTCATTTTTTGATGATTCCCAAAAGAACCTCGATGATGTGATACAATTGAGAGACAAATATCCAGACATCAATATCGCAGTGGAAAAGGTCGAACATGGAGATATTACAAGTCTTGAGGAAAAGCTATAAACACTCAAGTTTGTCAATTGGTATTAAATAAAAAACGATATTTTTGGGGAACCATAAATCCACAACATATTTGTCATCTGATTCATCATAATAAACATCTGATATTACAACTGCGAAGTCGCCAAAAAGGTCCGAAAACACCTCCAACATTTCTTGATATCTTTTGGTTTCCAAATCGTTTGGTTGAGAAAATATAACAAGTGATCCTTTTTTTATTTCTTTTGTGGTTTTGTTCCCCATATTTCTAATTATAGATAAAAGAGGATAACTATATGATTAAAGTTAAAATCCTAAGACAATTGCAAGAAGCCCTCACTCTTGAGACAATGGGAATTCCGCAAATCTTGATTACTCTCATAAAAGGTGATCTTGAAAGACGAGAGGATCAAGTGCGGGTCGCCTTGATCCTAAAAGATGAACCAATTGTCATTGATGTCGTCAAAAAAATAGAAGGCGCTTTTCACCCTTCAAGGCGCGATTTTATATTCAGAGACATTAAAATGGAGAAACCTTCCGAACAAGGTGTCCCAGTTGTGAGTGATTATATTGAGCCACACCAAATAACAGTAAAGTCAGGCAAATACTATCACAGTTCTAAAAGAATGGATGGTGAGAAGCCCAGCAATTACTGGGTTCGGCAGGGGGTTGTATTGGATAGACCGTTAACACTGGTTGATCTCAAAGGGATGAGAAAGTCGTTTAAAAAATTTGTTAAGAAAAACTTCCCAAAGAAATCTGCCGAGCTTATAAAAAAAATAGATACAAATTTTGATGAATTCATTGTGGACCAATATAGTGCGACATTAAAATCAGCAGAAGCTCAGCAGCTAATCACTTTTTTGCGTGATCACTCAACAAACCATCAAGCGATCAAAGGCATGGGACTCAGAGAAGCTATAAATTTTGCTGGTCAATACATGATGGAAAAAGAAGACCCCGAAAAAATTGTTATCAAATACGACAAAGGGTTTTATTGGTACAACCTTGGGTACGGAGGATGCGATATCGAAGGAGAACGAATGGGACATTGTGGCGCTGATGATCGTGGAGAGTTGTATTCTTTAAGAAGTAAGAAAAAGAATCAAAAATTTAGCAAATCTCATGTGACAATTGCATACAATGAGCATTCACAAACAGTGTTTCAAATCAAAGGCAGAGAAAATTGCACCCCCGAGGCGAAAATGGGCCCTTATATTGTTGATTTTTTGAAAAAGATGGAAGTTCACTCTGTTTTGGAACAAGGAGAGCATTCTGATTGTGATTTTGGACCCTTTATCAATTATCTCAAAGAAAAATACCCCGAAGCTGATTATGAAGATCCTCAAGCAAAAGTCGATGCAGCTATCGAAGAGATCAATGAAGGTAATTTTAATACCGAATATGTGTCATTCTATGCAGATGACATTGGATGGGATGCAGATACACCAATGTTAAGAATCGATGCAACTGTTGGCTTTACAGTTCAAATGGATTTTCTTGAAGACTATTATGACTTAGATTTCATAGAACAGCTTTTTGATGAAGATCAGGAAGTAATTATAGAAAAAATTATCGATGAGTGTGATTTTGAAGACTATGATACTTATGGAGATGGCTTACAACTAACATGGGACACTCAAGAAGAGTTACCAAGATTAGTAGTTTCATTGAATCTGTCACCTTATGATAATGATGTTGCTCATGATCTTGAGGAAGCCGAACGAGCCATGGCGGCGATCAAATATTCATATGAAGAGACCGAAATCAATGAACATAAAGAAAAGATTAAAAAGATCTTATACAAACAATTTGAAGATGTTCTCAACCCTGATGGCAGAGACACATACCACGATATTTTAAACAATATTGAAAAATTGCAAAATGAATTTAATTTCTTCAATGTTGAGGGTGATGAAGATGAAATCTTTGTTAATGGAGTGGCTGAACTGCCAATATCGATCAAACCAATCCACAATGCTGGTAGGTATTCTGCTGAGATGTTTAACAAGGCTTTCAACTTTTACACAAAATATGTTACTCAGGGGATAAACCATCAACGATATCCACAAAAAATAAACGATTTAATGGATAC
>CEUO01092093.1_pt1 | contig 10876 bp, 16 predicted proteins | sample 531391 | NCBI WGS metagenome assembly CEUO01 (sample SAMEA2622799, study PRJEB7988) | marine metagenome | isolation source: saline water (ENVO:00002010), including
CTCTTACATTCGCATCGGCTTCTTGGCCACCTTGGCCATCTAGCCAAGATAATTGCTCGCCGGATGTCCCCTCATCCTCATCTTCAGTCAAAAAGAGGGCTTTATCCATTTGTTCTTGAATAAGCAGTTTTATAAGCTCATCTAATCGTTTTCTTTCATCACTCATTATTTATTTCCCTTTAAAACGACCTTGATCTTTCTTTTGGTCGATTCTTGCAGTTCATCTTCTTGATCTCGGAGAGAAATATGGACTTCCTCTCCCTCCCCGGGGAGAGGCTCTTTGGCCAGTCTTTGTTTTCTTTCGGCAGACCGAGTTCCATCGGGCGCATCGAGAGTGTCCTTGAGATCTCCCGACTTAAGTTTTTCGCGAATTTTTCTCAAAAGCGTCTCTGCTTGTTGTGCAGAGAAGGTTTCTTTGTTCGCTTCGATTGTGTCGCGAATGATAGAATTAAACTTGCGAATGGCAACTCTTTGCTTAGCAGCGTGAGCTTTCTTTGCTTTTTCCGAGCGAGGTCGCTTTTTAAGCAATTGCGTCATTTCACCAACAACTTGGTGAAATTCATCTTTATCGGCCAGAAACGAGACTAAGAGAATAAGCTCGGCGGCCCTTTCTTGTCCGAGTTCTCGTTTTTTCCGTGCCATCTCTCTGCGCGCTTGTGACCACTGCTTGTGAGATGAATGATCGGCCCAGGCTTGGAAAAACCTCATAATAGTTGGGATAGACAGTATTCCGCCGGCAAGAGCCATGGACGCCAAAAGGCTTCCCCAAGTCAATGCCTCTCCACTTTGAGCCAGCCAAAACCAAACCCATGGGTCAACTGCTTCTTGCAACTCTTCCTCCTCGCCTGTTTCCGTGCCATATTCCAAATCGATTGTGTCATTCATGATATCGAGCAATTCGTCAGAAGCTTCACTATCTTGGCTCGCTTCTTCTTGGATTGGCTCTTCTTGGTGGAGGTGAAATTCAATCTTCTTTGCCTTTTCTTTAGGATTGGTGGGAACGGTTGGGAAAACTTTGAGGCCAGAATCGCTTCTCATGCCGCGCCAAAGGAAGGGGTAAAACTTGTGATGCGTTGTCGAAGTCATTCCGTAACCTCGCTCTGAGTAATGCAGTTTGAGTTCACTGGCTTTTTGAAACAAGTCTAGCAATTTTTTGTCATGCGCCAAAAGATTGCGAAGATCCTCTTCAGATCCCTGGAAAGAGATTGCTACACCTTCTCCCCATTTCTCTGGTACAACCTCGATATTCTCGTGTGCGCTGATTTGAGCTGCAAGCTCATCTCTTTTTTCCGCGCCATACATTGGACTCGTCCCAGCGCGCGATCGCTGCTTGGGCGTTCCTAGGTCTCCAGGTTCGGCGCCCGATTTCCACCTTCTATATGATTCGAATAATTGCTGCTCCTTCTTAAAGCTTGAGAACTTTTTTGACATTTTTGTCTTCCCCTTATTGTATGACGCTTATAAATAGTTCTCTTTTTCCTTATTTTCCTCATGATTATTTAAACGTTTAAAGCAAGGTATTCGCGCTTTCCTGTCCCAACGTGCTGTAGGTACCACTCTTGCTTTTCTGTATCAAACCAAGCATATGGATCGGATGGGTTTTCTCGCCACCCGTGCGCGGAATAATATTCTTTATCTTTGCGAAGCAAGTTTGCTCTGTGGCTTGAATGGAACAGTTCGTTACCGATCCACGGGGGATATACAACTTCGCCCTGGATTTGTTCAAATTTCATATTGTTGTTGTAGCCTCGATCGATCCACTCTTGGACGCATAGATTGAAGTACACCTTGAGTGCGTTTTCGTAGCCTTTCCACATCTTGGTAATTGGGTGGTTTCGCCAACCTTTTGTTTGGGTTCTGCCAAGAAGGACGTTTAGAACCTGGTATGTCTCAATTCGCTGTTTACCAAGCCGGCGCCAATCAAGGGATTTTAGGGATTCACGGAAATCACGGTACGGTAAGAATGTCTGCATTTTGTCCTCATGTTGTTTTATCTTCTATTAATATAACACACATGGGCCTCCATGTCAATCATAAATCTGTCAAATTTTTTCTGGGTATTTTTTGGGGGGTCAATATTCTGGGAAATTTTTGGCTCCGTCACGCGCGTGTACCTGGCCGGCGCGGGCCGATAACCCAGTTAGGAAGCCACTTTCCGGCGAGTGGGGGGAGGAGGGGGGACCCCCCCATAATGCCCTTTGATCCTGACAAATCGTTTGCTGTCTGTGATAAATCAGTTTGTAACTTATTAATTTTTGTCAATAGCAATTTGTCAAGAACCTGTCAATTCGTCATAAGGGAGTTTGAACGTGGACAATCGCGTGTCAAGTAATAATTTGTCAACTCTATGTCAATTTGTTATAATAATACTTGACAAACAAAAAGGCAGGAACAAACTGCTTTATCACGACGTGAGTGTGATTATCAACGATTGCTGATATACCAGTTTGTCCCTACCTTTTAATTTGTCAAGCATTATTTTGTCAAGATAATGTAAAGAGTAATATAATAATTTGACAAAGAAAAAGCCAGCTTTGAGCTGGCTTATCGAGGGGCTATAATAATGTTATTTAGTTTCTCTTATATAGGAGTATCAAACATCCTTTTCGATGACATTTAAAAACACAGTTTCTAACAGGAATTTCCTATCTTGTATGTTCTGTGATATAAGAGTTTTAAACTTATCTTTTTCAAGGCCCTCGGATGCTTTGAATCCTTTCAGTAATTGTTGGCCTTCTAAGCGCATATTCTCGACTGTCTTTAAAGTCTCGTTTAAAGCTGCACTTAGGAGCATGTTGGTTGCGAAGTTTAAAGCTCCACTTTGAGCGGTTTCGAGAGGGGTCAATTTGTCAGTTTGTAAGGGCATAATGAAGAATTCCTTATATGGGAGGTACAATGGTAATTATGGGCTAATGTAAAATAATGTAATTTAAAAGGTTACAATTTATGTCTTGATTATCTAGTTAGAATGGGCTAAGTACAACGCTTGATTTGCCAGCTTCCTCCATGATTATTAACAATCTCTGATAATAGGGTTTAATAGTACGTTTTGCAATAGGTCTATGTCCTCCCACGTTACTCCACTATAACCCACTTTGTACCCCTTCTTTCCCAGGGTGATGATAATCATGTTTCCAACTGTATAATGAATAAATCATTTGTCCATAGCGGATAGTAGTGGTTGAACCTTCTTTATTGTTACGTGGAAGATACTCCTTATCCATCTGAAGAATATATAAGGTTATAAGTGTATTATCAATGTCTCTTGTTTTATTGGCCTCGGAACTATCTTTTGACACAACAAGGAATTTACCAATTTGTTCGCCGTCTAAATGCGCATAGACGGATTGGGTGTTTAAAGTTAGGATATCGCCGACTTGCGGCATGTCTAGTTTATAACTCATTTATTTTATTGTCCTCGATAATGTACTCGGTAACTGTATATTGAGTTAGTCATATCCTTGTAGCTCATAACGGTGTTTGTTCCTACTCTTTGAGAGCTAGGAGAATAGGGTTTAGTCTTTTGCATGATATGCAAGGTATAAAGGGGATTACTGGGAACTATTGTTTGCCCGTTGACCCTCGGATACCGTTCAAGCAATTCGGCAGTTTCCCACTCATCTTTAGCGACGACGATATAGCGGGCTATGCAACTGGTCTTTGAGGGGTCGCTGGAAGTTGACCAACAAGCTACTATATCACCGACTTCGAGATTATGGAATTTGCAACTCATTTATTTCTTATAGCCTCGATAGTCTTTTTGGCTCGACGAAAGCGTAGTATTTATCTGCGCTTTTTGCCTTGTTCAAAGACACGGTTATAGCTTCATTATCATCGATGTGGAGATACTCCAAAGCCGCCTTGGTAACTGCTATATACTGAAAGGAGAAACTTGAACCCTGCATCTGCAAGGGAACCGAAAACGAAGTTTTGCGCTGCCTTTTGAGCCAATGGCGGAATGAGCCTGTATCTTTGAAAGTCAAGTTTTTATTGCCGTTTTCGAGGTTCTCGATTATTACGTTTGAATCTGACTTATTCATTATAGTGCCTCCACGTCTGCGTCAATGTTCTCCGCCATAAGGTCGGATAAAACTCCGTTTTTGTTCATCGAATCAATAAGGTTCGCCCATGCTTCTCGGCGAGCGGGACCGTCAACTTGACCATCTCGCTCATAAGCGTATTTGATACTGGGCAATACGCTGGCCTTGTATTCACTAATTGCTAACTGGGTTTTCTGCGCTAACTCATCGCACATGGTTTCTACTACCTTGTCAAGGGCATTGTCGGCTAGTTCCTCAATGTCGGCGTTGAAAGTGGTTAATACGTCATAAGAAACATCGGAGGAATCGATGTCGGAATCCAAGTTATAAAGCTCGTTTTCGAGCACTTCTGATATAGCGTACTGGATAGTGGATAATAGGGCGGCGTGGATTTGGCTGATTTGGTCGGTTGAAAGTGGCATATGATAGGCTCCTGAAAATTAAGTTTTGAATTGGTTTATTAAAGGTTATCGGATTATCGGCATTCGAGGCCGGTTACTTCCTGAATCTCGGCGGGCGAGGCTTCGACTTTTGTGAAGTTAGAAGGGTGATAATTGCGAACTGCCGCATTGCGGTGCTTCGAAGTGGTATTTGAATACTTCTTCGAATTAACCAAGGTCAAACCTTCTTTATGAAGGACGACGACCTGTGGAACGTCATAGCTCAAAAGAGCGGTGAAAACTGGGGTTTCGACGAGAGTTTGGTTTGAAGCTGGATTTGAAATTTTCATGGTTGAAAGTACCTTTTGAATGAGTGAGTGATAGTTGATTAAGGGTTGGTGAAAAGTAAGGTTAAAGGTGGCTTTTGCCGGTTGGGGGCGCGACTTCCAAGCATAACGCGCTTATATGAACGTCATCGACGGTGAATCCTCCAAAGCTAAGGGTGAAAGGTGATTATTGAATGTCTTTATCTTGGTGGTCGAAGGCTCGCATGAGTGCTCCAAAGCAAAGGTTGAAAGGGGATTATTGCGCGGGCTGAACGTCGTAGCCGTGCTCCTGCAAAAGCTGGATTGCAAGCACCAAATCGACATCATCGATATGGCTGGGACCAAGGCGGTTTTGAAATTGGATGGAACAAGCGAGGACGCGAAGGCCCCACTCCATAAGGCCGGTTTCAACGTGACCATCTGGACGGGTGAGATTATAGCGCATAGAAACTCCAAAATCGCGAACGCAGAAGCGGCGCGAAGGGCAAGGGGGAAAAGTTGTGAACTGCTCGAATTCATATATATATTATACTCGTTCACGCGCCGAAAGTCTATGTTTTAATTGTAAAGAAAATGTCAAGGACAATTTATAAATTTGAAAGGGAAGAATCACGACACCCTAAATAATCTTTTCCACTCGCTACCTCGAAACGAATGAAAGTCAAGCGTGCAAACGAAGCCGGGCTTAATTAAGCCGTTTCTATGGTATAAAACCGCCGTTCGAACCCACGGCCTTTCCCATTCGATGATTATGTGCCTTTCAAGCTCCATAAGGTCGGTGGGCATTCCAAGCGTTTCCCTCGCCGAGTGTTGTGTCCATAAGCTAATTATATCGCCCACTTTCAAGTCATGCGGGTTTAATCGACTTCTAAACTGCATTATCTATGCCTCTGTTATAAAAAATTTGGCGAAAAAAAATCGGCGTTAAAACTCACAAATCAAAGGGGGCGGCCGGATGCGGTGCTTATAACTGAATAATAGTCAGATGTGAATGGAATAAAAATAATAACCCGGTCGCCGCCTTTTGTGTAGCTTCTACCGGAATAAATCACGAACGCCTCAAAAGTAACCCCTTCCTTCCTGTGTTTTACTGTTATCTCGGTGTCTCTCCCTCTATCAATCAGCAAATAAACCGCGTCGGTCCTGACATATCGTACAACGTCCCCAATTTTGCAATAGTGCTCCATCCTGTAGTAGATAGAGCCGGTTATCCCCTTTCTAAGTTATTTTTTAAGCTCCCATCTGGATTCCTTGAAGCCATGAAGATCCTGTATCGTACCAACGTCTTTAGGAAAAGACCGGTCGAAAGTAACAAATAGAGAAATGGCATGAGGGTAAGTGCCCTCTGGGGTTTCCCAAAATTTGACGATAATCCCCTCGCAATCTACTATTTCACCCTCGAATGCTTCAATTTTTGTCCTTATTAGGCTTCCAACCTTGAATTTTATCATTTTGTGGCCTCGGCACCCGCTGAAAAACCAGCATGAATCAGGGCTTTCGCCTCATCTTCGAGTCCAGACTTCTCCAGAACAAACAATATGCCGCATACAACCAGCACAATCACGATTAGCCTATCCATAGCGTTCTATCCTCCATTTCGTCGTTCGGCTTGATTGCCAGCCTTCAAAGTGGTTTTTGAAGAACTTATAAATCTTCCCCTGTACCAAGTTGGTTGATTCATGGGCGTGCAAAACATGAGTTTCAAAGCGACCTTTGACTGGAATGTCCAGCAAGATAAGTTTAATAATTTCTAAGCCGTCCCTTGTGGCCGTGAAGGTATCGCCCGGTTTAACCTCGTCTATCGTCACCTGTCTAAGCCGCACCTTTCACTTCCTCGATTCGCCAGTGAGTACGGTCAATATTAACGGGTGCGCGAAAAAGGTCTTGGTAACATGATTTTGGCAAGCTAAACTTATCGCCGGGATTAAAAAGGCGATTCAGCATGTGGAGCACGATTGTCTCGTACCTATCTGACTTTTCTTCGATTATGATACAACGAAAGTCCTCCCTTTTCTCCAAAGGGTTGTAACAAACTAAGAAATCGCCGATGTTAAGCGGCGGCGGTGATATGGTTTCCACATTACTCATCGATTGCTATCACTCGCTCATTAGTGTGGAAGTAAGGGCGTTCTGCGCAAGCCTTAGTGGTCATCCACATACGCTGGCACTTGCTGGAAACAGGCTTAGGAGCCTCCATATCGGTCAATACAATGTGACCATCAAAGCTATTTTCATTCACCCATTTCGTGGGCGCGTTAAAGCAGGTTCCACCATGCATATAACGGACCTTTTGATGACGCTCACCTTTTTTCCAAACGTGAACGTGCTCCTCTGATACCTCGGTGTCGAAGGGAACAATCGTGAACTCGGCAAGCTGGGCCAGCTTCTCAAGCTCGGAATAGAAGGCTGTAAGCATACTATCGGAGACACTGCCGGATTGGTCAATGGAAACCGCGATTTTCGCCTGTCGCCTTGCTTTCTTACCCGGATGGATATAAGCATAGCGGCGATTCAAACGCTTGATAGTCGAGGATTTATCTGCTCTTTGGCTGGCCTTGACGAATGAACGAAGGATAGCACGCCAGTTGACTTTTGGAGTTATAACCTCCTTAATCACGCGGCGCATAGAAGCGGAGACAGAGCCGAAGCCCTTTGACTGCGCTTCGACAAAAGCCTCTTTGATACTCTCTTTTAAGCGTTCCTCGGCGATTTTGCGCTTTTCATCTGTACCATCGGAGTCGCCCCAATCGGAATGGTCATCGAAACCGTTACCATCGCCGGTATCAGGGGAAGAACCTTCGCTATCGCCTTCGGCCGGTTCATCGCTAGAAGATGAGGAAGAACCTTCACTATCACCTTCATCGCCCTGGCCTTTGCCGCTTTGACCCTCGCCTTCTTCCTGTTCGTCATTGTCGGGGAGCAAAGTCATATATTCTTCAGCCGAAAGGTGAGGGCCGAACTTAACAAACGGCCCAACGGTAGGGATGCAAGCCTTATCCAAGGGCAAAAGCGAACTTTCGACGCTGTAGCCAGTTTCAGATTCGGGGTCACGCGCAAATACAGTTAGCTCGCTGTTAATGGCTAGGTCTGTCGCAATGTTCCATTTCTTCGTCATCTTTCCACCGGGTAGGCGGGTTGTGACGTGTAAAAGCATGATATGATAGAACTCATGCAATAGTATACCTTTAACGTACTTTATATCCTGGTCGAGCATTTCGGCCATGAAGTCTGGGTTATAGTACAGTTCAAAGCGGCATTTATCGTCATTGAATCGAACGCCAGCGGTAGGAACCGACTTAGAAGCTACCTTTTCCATCTTTCGCGATAAGGCGGAAAAGAAAGGCTCATCGCGAAGAAGGTCAACGATGTGATTATTGAGGTCAAAAGCTGGTAATTGCTTTTCGAGGGTTGCTGTGGTCATGTGAAGAACTCCAAGTTATATATATATTATACACGCTCAAACGTGCCGTGTCTATATAAAAATTGTAAAGAAAATGTCAAGAGAGGAAAAGGGTGGTTGCAAGGGGGCTAACCACTTCCCCCTTGCAACCGGAGCTATCACACTCGTAAATTATTTGCCTCCAAGCAGCCTAATGAACGCCTCAACCTTCCCCTGCTTAGCAAGCTCACGATGGAAGTTTGAGCCATTATCTGCTGAAATCTGATTATTCGCCTTTGTAAGCGTAGTAAACAGTTTCATCCTGGCCTCGGCGGGTAGAGAATCGAAGTAAAGAACTAAATTGGACATCTTTGATTCTTCCATTTTGGAGTTAAAAACTTCACTTGCGTCCATCTTCTCGATGAGAGCAACGTGGTCAACCAGGCCGAAATCGGAGGTTTTATCTATCTTACCGTGGACTAGGATGTCGTCAACGGTCACCTGTCGTTCGTAATTCTCAACAAAATCACGCAACGCAACGGCGGCCTCGAAACCTACGAATCCGTTGGACAAGTTGAAAAGTAAACCTAAATCTGCCTTTTCGTCGTCAAGCATATTGACCTTTGCAAGTGTATTGCTTAGACGGTGCCATGAACGGCGCGAAGGATGGACTAATCCCGGTTCAAACTCGCCTTTGTGCTCCAAGTGGTCATGGTTCTGGTTGATGAAGTCCCAAATGATAGGATGAACCTCGGCTTTACCCCAATTAAGCCAATCCTCAACGGACGGCTCAACGTCGAAAGTTACCCAACGGTCAAGCTCGGCGGGGTCCATATCGGCAACTTGGTATTGAGCAGCATGAACGCCGCCATTCACCGCGCCGAATACGACGGTGCCCTTGTGGAGTTTCCAGCCATTGATTTGACGACTATCGCCAAGCTGGAAAAACCCCTGTCGAACCTCGGTTGTCGCTCGGTCAACTTCATCGAGGAACAAGACAACGGGTTCAGTACAGGCTTTGATAAGCCAAGCGAAAGGGGTGAGTGAAGCGGCGTTTTCGCCGTTAATGCTCACCTGACTAGGCGAGGGAAGGCCCAGCAAGTCGCCCTCGGTCATTTGAGAGGCGCGAATCTCAACGACCGGTAAAGGGGTTTCTCCCTTCTTAATCGGGCGCGTTGCGGTGCCGTCCCACGTTAAACCGGCGGCGGTCTGATATGCAACCCATGATTTACCGATACCGTGACGACCACGGATAAGGACGGAATAAAGGTTGGATTCGTCGCCCGAAAGAAGGGTTGGAATCATGGATTTAAGGTTTTCAAAGGTGATAGCTACTGACATGCGATAGGCTCCAGAGAGTTAATTAGGGGATAGGTTCGATTTATATATACATTATACACGTTATTGTAGGTCAAGTCAACAAAAAAGTTGTCAAGAGAATGTCAAGACTCCAAAAGGGGCTATAAAGGCCCCATATAAGAATGACATTTCTTATAAGCGCGTTTCCAGAACTTCAAATCTCCACCGAGAAGCCACTTAGCGGGCGGTTCTGGAGTTCTGACCGGGCTTTCTACATCACAAAAGTAGTTCATCTTATCTTGTGCTCGCCAATGTGAGCCGTCAATCCACCCTTTTGCCTGCTCTTCGCCCATAATAAGGGTTATAGTTGCTTCATCCCAAATCCATCCCGGCTCGCTGTTATAATATTGGTCCAACCGGCACAATGGCTTAGAGAGCCAAGGCGCATTTTCATCAAAATAAGAGTAGTCGTTATTGAAGTGGGTGATGTTATCCCAGTTAATAACTGTAATAACGTGAGGTACGCGGTAGCGCGGAGATTCAATGTCATGGTCATCGGTGCGAGCTTTGAATCTGTCGGTCGATATTACCGTTCCAATGCCGATTCCCAGAGCCTTCATTCGTTCGTAAATCGCCTTGCGGAAAGCGGCGGTTTTAGCTTGACTTTGGAGGATGTTAGCTCGGAGTTCTGGGCACGTTGCTCGGTTGTGGCCTTTGGAACTACAATATGAGCATGAGCGGTCTTTGGCCTTCGCCCTTCTTTTGGCTTTCTTCCTATCATATGAGGCGACGGCGTAATGGTCGGGGCCGTTAATTTTGCGTAGTTTTTCAATTTGTTCCGCGTATTTAGGGCAAGATGAGCGATTGTGGCCGGACTCGTAACAATACGAGCATCTAACTGTTCTTTTGTAATTTGATTGTGAATATGCCATGTGATAGACTCCAAGAGGATAAAAAGGTTAGCGGTTCAATTTATATATACATTATACACGTTGAAAAAGGTCTTGTCTATAGAAAAGTTGTAAAGAAAATGTCAAGAGGTTTTTATAAAGTTTCAAGCTGATAAATAGATGATGACCAAGCGGTGCCGGTGTCGTTTTACTCGGATTGCCGACTTCCTATCTGCATAAATCTGTTGTTGCCCCTTCAATTCTTATGGGGCCGTTCGATAATGGAGATAGAAAGTATCATATTGCGTCACACCGTGAAGCTCAACCTTCAACCCTTAGAATCGAACGCCAGCCCTATACAGCAACGGGCTGGAGTGTATTCCATGTGGCACCGACTTGGCCATATTCAAGTTAAGACATAGCTTATCCTTTATGGCGTTTAAGCCAGCGTTCCTCGACGCGGTAGGTTTTCTCGGAGCCGAAGGGCAGGATAGTGTAGGGTCTACCTCCCTTCGCGGCTGATGACACGTCGCCCTCGTTAGAAACGACCAGAGCAATCTTC
>CEUO01039065.1_pt1 | contig 10844 bp, 4 predicted proteins | sample 531391 | NCBI WGS metagenome assembly CEUO01 (sample SAMEA2622799, study PRJEB7988) | marine metagenome | isolation source: saline water (ENVO:00002010), including
GAAGATTTACCAACTAGTTTACGTAGAAATAAAATAATGGAAGGTAATTCTTATTCAGATAAAGTAATGATTAAGGCTATAAATTTAATCAACAAAGATAAAAACAGATAATAATAATAAAAAAAATTAAAAATGGCATACGGGGATATAACACATAGTCCAAATCAATACAGGGCGCCAGGTAAACCAGGAGTACAAACAGTTAGAAGAGCTGTGCTTTTGAAAGACAGTGGTAGCACTATTGGTAGCGCAGGTGTAAACTATTTAAATGATCTAAAAACGTTAGAACAACTAGGCGCGGCAGAACCAGGAGGAGCAACAGCTTCTACTACTGTTACAAAAGCAATTTTACATAACGGCGCTGGAATTTATGTTGGAACAGCTGGTAATATTATGGTTGGTTTTGCTGGACAAAAAGATGCAATAGAATCTGGAACAGCTACAGCTACAACTTCAAATAAATTAGTTGATTCTACTCAAAATTTTACTGAAACAGTTCAACTTAGGGATTTTGTAATAAATACTACTGATGGTACAGTTGCTTTTGTTTCAGCTATAGATAGTGATACTACACTTAGTTTAGTCGAGGTTGATGGTACTACTGCTGAAGATATAATGGCTAATACTGAAAAATACGAAATACATAGACCTATAGTATTTCAAAATGTAGCTGCTGGATCTTTTTTACCAATTGAAGTCAACAGAGTGTTTAATACTGGTACTACTGCTGACGATATAATGGCAATATACTAAGACATGGCTTTAAAATTAGGTAATAACGCATCAATGACCTATTGGGGTCAAATGACAGCAGCAGATACTATACTTGGAGGTGTTCCATTAACTGCTGATCGTACAGATATACCTCCAACAGGTGATAGTACTAATGTTGCTTTTCTTGCATCTGCAACTTATATGTAAAAAAAATAAATAAATGGCTTTACAATCTATAAACATAGGTTCAAGTGCTAATGACGGTACTGGGGATACGCTCAGGGCCGCATTTGACATTTGCAACGACAACTTCTCAGAACTTTACGGTGGTACAACCACAGCTTTAGCTTTTAAAGCTGAAGGAACAAACTTCACAGGATCACTAATCATTGGTCACAGTACTACTGGTACAATTTCCTCAGCTACATACAATACCGCATTAGGTATAGGCGCAATGGATGCTATAACACAAGGTGACTATAATGTTGCTATTGGTTATAATGCTGCCACAACTTTAACTACAGGTATTAATAATGTATTAATAGGAGGATTAGCGGGTGATGGGTTAACTACAGCGTCAAACAATGTCGCTTTAGGTCATCAAGCTTTATCAACTGAAGATACTGGCGGTAGGAATATAGCTATTGGTTATCAAGCTTTATTAAATCAAAATTATGATGGCTATGCTTATAATGTTGCAATGGGTTATAGTGCTGGTAAAGAAATTACAACAGGTACTAATAACACAATTATAGGTGGTTTAGCAGGCGACGCTTTGACAACAGGTGGTGGTAATACTGTTTTAGGATATTCTGCTCTATCTGCAGAAGACACAGGTAGTAGAAACGTGGCTATAGGACAAGAAGCTTTAGGTGCTTTAAATTACGATGGCGAAGCATATAACACAGCTGTAGGATTTGCTGCTGGTAAGTTAGTTTCAACAGGTCTTAGAAATACATTAATAGGTGGTAATGCTGGTGATGCTATTACAACAGGTGTTGATAGTGTTGCTGTAGGACACAATGCTTTAGGAGCACTTACAATAGGTCATAATAATGTTGCAATAGGTAAAGATGCTCTTGCAACATCTGTAGATGGTGATTATAATACAGCCGTAGGATATGAAGCTTTAAAAACATATGAAGACGGTGATGGTAATGGCTTTAACACTGCTATAGGTGCAAAAGCAATGAAACTTGCAACAACAGCAGAATATAATACATCTTTAGGTTACAATGCATTAGGAAATGCAACTATGACTGGAGATAGTAATGTTGCGGTAGGTTATGCCGCTGGTATGGAAATGACATCAGGTGTAAATAATGTTTTAATGGGTAGAGGTGCTGGTGACGCTATAACTACAGGTGATCAAAACATAGCTATAGGTCATTTAGCTTTATCTCAAGAAGATAGTGGTAATAATAGCACTGCTATAGGATACTATGCTTTATATAATCAAAATAATGATAGTGATAATTATAATGTAGCTGTTGGACATAGCGCGGGTCAAAGTATAACAACAGGTACTTTAAACACATTAATTGGGGCTTTTGCAGGTGATGCTTTAGTTACTGGCGCTTATAACACTGCAGTTGGATATGAAGCTTTATCTACAGAAGATGGGCATAGTACTAATACAGCAATAGGATATCAAACTTTAAAAACCCAAAATGCCGGAGCTGATGCATATAACGTAGCAGTAGGGCATCAAGCTGGATTATTAGTTAGTACAGGAATATATAATACTCTTATAGGTGGTAAAGCAGGTGATGCATTAACTACGGGTAATGCTAATGTTGCGATAGGATTAGATGCTTTAGGTGCTGAAGATACAGGTAGTGATTCAATTGCTATTGGTAGAAATGCTTTAGCAGCACAAAACTACGATGGTAGTGCTTATAATATTGGTATTGGTAGAGCAGCAGGTAAAGCTGTGACAACAGGAACAAGTAACACAATAATAGGTTCTTTAGCTGGTGATTCAATTACTACTGGTAGTGATAACGTTGCAATAGGAAGATCTGCTTTAACCGCTAGTGATACTGGTAGTAGAACTACAGCTGTAGGTGCTTATTCTTTATATAGTCAAAATCCAACTGGTAGTGATTATTTTTATAATGTAGCATTAGGATATCAAACTGCTTATAACATAACAACTGGTTCACCAAATGTATTAATTGGTGCTTTTGCTGGTCATGATATTACAACTGGTGCTAGAAACACGGTTGTAGGTCACGACGCTTTATCTTCAGAAGATACAGGTTCAAGAAATGTAGCTATTGGATATGAGGCTTTACAAGCTTTAAATTATGATGGCGATGCTTATAATGTAGCCGTAGGATATAATGCTGGTCATGATGTTACAACAGGACTTTATAATAATATAGTTGGTGGACTTGCTGGAGATGCTCTTACTACTGGTGGTTTTAATGTAGCTATAGGTTACGCGGCTCTTGGAGCAGAAGACACTGGTAGTAGAAACGTTGCTATTGGTCATTCAGCTTTAACTGCTTTGAATTATGATGGAGCAGGTTATAATATAGCTATAGGTTATGATGCTGGAAAAGCAGTTACAACAGGTATAAATAATGTTTTAGTTGGAGGTCAAGCAGGAGATTCTTTAACAACTGGATCATATAATATTGCAATAGGTAGATTAGCATTAGCTACAGAAGATGCAGATGGTTATAACGTAGCTATTGGTTATGCTGCTTTAAATACTCAAAATGCTGGAGCCGCAGCATATAACGTTGCTGTAGGTCACAATACTGGAGCCGCTGTAACAACAGGTACTTTTAATACTTTAATAGGAGGACAAGCTGGTCAAAATTTAACAACTGGTGATTATAATGTTGCAGTAGGTAAAGCAGCTCTATTTGCGGAAGATGCTCATGGAAAGAATACCGCTATTGGATATCAAACTTTAACCGCACAAGATGCAGGGGCTGATGGAAATAATGTAGCCGTGGGTTATAACGCTGGTTTATCCGTTACAACAGGTGTATATAATACATTAGTAGGTGGCGCTTGTGGTGATGCCCTTACTACAGGAGCTTATAACGTAGCTATGGGTACTCACGCTTTAAGTACAGAAGACACGGGTTCAAGAAACGTTGCTATTGGGCAAGGAGCTTTACAATCTTTAAATTACGATGGCAATGGTTATAATGTTGCTGTAGGTCACTTAGCTGGTAATGCTGTTACAACAGGTATACAAAATACTCTTATGGGTGGTTTAGCTGGTGATGCTTTAACAACAGGTGGGCATAATGTAGCTATAGGATATGGCGCTTTAAGTGCGGAAGACGCACACGGTAGAAACGTAGCGATTGGATCAGGTGCTTTATATGCTCAAGACGCAGGTGCTGATGCTTATAACGTAGCAATTGGATATGACGCTGGGCAAGCTGTTACAACAGGTGTTCAAAATACTATAATAGGTGCACAAGCAGGAGATGCTATAACAACAGGAAGTTATAATACTGCCGTAGGTTATTTAGCGCTTAGTACAGAGGATGGGCATGGTTATAATACAGCTATAGGGCGTGAAGCTTTAAAATCACTAAATGCAGGAGCTGATGCGGCTAATGTAGCTGTTGGTATGCAAGCTGGAGCCGAAATGACAACAGGTATTAGAAATACACTAGTTGGAACTTACGCAGGAGATGCTTTAGCAGGTGGTAGTCATAATGTTGCTATAGGTACTTACGCTTTATCAACTGAGGACACACATGGTAAGAATGTAGCGATTGGATACAGTGCTTTAATTGTACAAGATGCTGGAGCGGACGCTTATAATGTAGCAGTAGGATATAACGCTGGGCAAGCTGTATCAACAGGTGTTAGAAATGTAATAGTTGGTGGATCCGCTGGAGATGCAATAACCACAGGAGCTAATAATACAGCTATTGGTCACGAAGCTTTAGGGGGAGAAGATACTGGTAGTAAAAATACAGCTGTAGGTGCTTATGCTTTACAAGATGCGAATTATGATGGTGATGGTCATAATACAGCAGTAGGATATGTTGCAGGTGCAGAAATTACAACAGCTAGATATAACACAATATTAGGTAGTTTAGCAGGTGATGCGCTTACCACTGGTGCAGAAAATGTTGCGGTAGGATATGGTGCTTTAGGGCAAGAAGATGGTAATGGTAAAAACGTAGCTGTAGGTATGAATACTTTAACAGCTCAGAATGCTGGGGCTGAGGCTTATAATACCGCTGTAGGATGGGATACTGGTAAAGCTGTTACATCAGGTGTTAAAAATACACTAATTGGAGCTGCTGCCGGAGACGCTTTAACTACAGGCTCTAATAATGTAGCCATAGGTGAAGAAGCATTATCTACAGAAGATACAGGTGGAAAAAATACAGCTATTGGAGGTAATGCTTTGAAATATCTAGATGCAGGAGCTGACGGTTACAATGTTGCTGTAGGATATGATGCTGGTCTAGCTTTTACAACAGGTGTACAAAATACAGTTATAGGTACTTATGCAGGAGACGCATTGACAACAGGTGGTGATAACGTAGTCATGGGATACTTAGCATTGACAACAGCTAATACTACAGAAGCAAAAAACGTTGCTATTGGTTCTTATTCACTTAACGCAATGGATAACGGTTCTACTGCTAATACATATAATACTGCTGTAGGTTATTATTCAGGTGTAGCTGTTACAACGGGTATACAAAATACAATAATAGGTGGTTTAGCTGGAGATGCTATTACAACTGGTGGTAATAATATAGTTATAGGATATAATGCCGCGGCTTCTGCTGTAGATGTTGATAACGAAATAACTTTAGGTGATGCAAATATATCTGCCTTTAGATGTGCTGACCAGAGTATTGCCGCGCTTTCAGATGGTCGTGATAAATCAGAGGTTGAAGAAAGTCCTTATGGTTTAGAATTTATAAACAAATTAAAACCTGTTAAATTTACATGGGATTTCAGACCAGAACACATGTCTGAAGCAAAACAAGGTAAATCAAGAGTTGGTTTCATTGCTCAAGATCTTCAAGAAGCAATGCCAAACAACGATAACGATGTGCTTGATTTAGTATACGAAATAAGTGAAAATAGACTTGAAGCTAAGTATGGTAATCTAATACCAGTTATGGCAAAAGCTATTCAAGAATTAAGTAAAGAAGTAAAAGAATTAAAAAAACAAATAAATGGCTAAGCAATCAATTAATATAGGTTCTGCAGCGAATGATGGAACCGGAAGTACGCTCCGAGCAGCTTTTGATATATGTAACGATAATTTTACAGAACTATATGATGGTACTGGTGGATTATTACATAAAATAGAAGGTACTAATTTTACTGGGTCATTAATTGTAGGACATAGTACAACAGGTACAATATCTTCAGCTACATATAACACCGCTATTGGTATTGGGGCTATGGATGCTATAACTCAAGGTGATTATAATACTGTTATTGGGTACAATTCTGGTACTGCATTAACTACGGGTAGTCAAAATGTATTAGTTGGCTCTACTGCTGGTGATTCTGTAGATACTGGTAATTATAATATAGCTATAGGACATGGTGCTTTAGCAACAGAAAATAGTGGAACTGGTAATGTTGCTATTGGTAGGAATGCTTTACATTATTTAGATACTGGTAATACTGCATATAATGTAGCTATAGGATATGAAGCTGGTAAACAAGTAACAACAGGTCTTAGGGGTGTTTTTATTGGTGGTACAGCAGGTGATGCTGTTACAACTGGTAATGATAATACTGCGGTAGGTTTTGCGGCTTTAACAGCAGAAGATACAGGACAAAAAAATACAGCTATAGGCTCGTATGCATTAACTAGTTTAGATTTTAATGGTGATGGGCATAATACTGCTGTAGGATTTAATGCTGGTTTAAATCTTGCAACAGGTAAAGAAAATACTTTAATAGGTAGTGAAGCAGGTGATTCTTTAACCACGGGAGAGAAAAATGTAGCCCTTGGTAAAGGAGCTTTAACAACTGAAGACACTGGACATAGAAATGTAGCTATTGGTCATGGCGCTTTACAAACATTAAACTACGATGGTACCGGTTATAATGTAGCCGTAGGATATGACGCTGGGGTAAACCTGTCAACAGGTGTAAATAATACTTTAATAGGTAGTTTAGTTGGAGATGCGTTAACAACTGGTACTAACAACGTAGCTATGGGTTATGGAGCTTTAGGCTCTGAGGACACAGGTGGTCAAAACGTAGCTATAGGTGTAAATGCTTTAAATACTGCAAATTATGATGGTAACGGTTTAAATGTAGCTGTTGGTTACGCCGCAGGGGCTTCTATTACAACAGCTATTAATAATACACTTATAGGTGGTATAGCTGGCGATGCTTTAACAACAGGTATTCAAAACGTTGCTATTGGATATCAAGCTTTGAGTGCCGAAGATACTGGTCAAGGGGCTGTTGCGGTTGGGTATCAAGCTTTAGCAAGTCAAAATGCTGATGGAGCTTATCATAATGTCGCAGTAGGATTTCAAGCCGGTACTAATGTAAGCACTGGTGGTCAAAATACTTTAATAGGTGATTCGGCTGGATATAATTTAACAACCGGTGGTAACAATATTGCTATTGGATATAAAGCTTTATATACAGAAGACGGTAATGGGAATAATGTTGCCATAGGTAGAGAAGCATTAGAAGTACAAAATGCTGGAGCAGATGCGTATAATATAGCTATAGGTTATAGAGCTGGTCATGCTGTTTCAACAGGTAAAGAAACTGTATTAATAGGTGGGAATGCTGGTTTAGCATTAACAACAGGTATTAGAAATGTTGCAGTAGGGCACGCTGCTTTACAAACAGAAGATGAACATGGATACAATGTTGCAGTAGGTAATAGAGCTTTACAAAACTTAAATGCAGGCGCAGACGCTTATAACACTGCTGTAGGAAATCAAGCGGGTCAAGCAATGACAACAGGTATTCAAAACGTTTTTATAGGAGGTAGTGCTGGTGATGCATATACAACAGGTGGTCAAAGTGTAGGGATTGGTTTTGAAGCATTATCCACTGAAGATGATCATGGTGGTAGTACAGCTGTAGGTTATCAAGCATTAAAAATGCAAGATTCAGGCGCTGCAAATAAAAACGTTGCTGTTGGTTTTCAAGCAGGAACAGCAGTTACAACAGGTACTCAAAATACATTAATAGGGGGTCAAGCAGGCGATGCGTTGACAACAGGTATGAATAATATAGCTATAGGATATAATGCTTTAAGTGCTGAAGACGGACACTCGTGTAATATAGCTATAGGGGCTCACGCTCTAGAAGATCAAGATGCTGGAGCTAATGCTTATAATGTTGCAGTAGGGCACGCAGCAGGTAGAAATATTACAACAGGTATTGAAAGCGTATTTATTGGAGGTCTTGCTGGAGATGCTATTACTACAGCATCAGCAAACGTTGCTATAGGATATTCAGCTCTTAGTACAGAAGATACATATGGAAATAATGTAGCCGTTGGTTACAAAGCTTTACAAGATCTTAATGCTGGTGCTAATGGCCAAAATACAGCTGTAGGTGCAGAAGCAGGTAGACGTATATCGACTGGTGTAGAAAATACAGCTATAGGATCTTTAGCTTTAGATCATTTAACTTCTGGTTCTAGTAATACAGCTGTAGGTTATCAAGCTCTTTCTACAGAAGATACGCATGGAAGAAACGTAGCTGTAGGGTTTAATGCTTTAAGAGATCAAGATGCAGGCGCCGATGCTTACAATACAGCAGTAGGATATAGTGCGGGTAAAGAAATTACAACAGGTGTAGAAAGCGTACTTATAGGAGGTCTTGCGGGGGACAATCTTACAACAGGTGGTTATAATACAGCGGTTGGTTCAAGAGCATTATCCGCTGAAGATGAACACGGTCAAAACGTGGCTATAGGATACGGAGCATTATCATCACAAAATGCAGGAGCTCATGCTTTAAATACGGCTGTGGGATATACTGCTGGATTAGAAATTACAACAGGTACTAGTAACGTTTTAGTTGGTGGTATGGCAGGTGATGCACTTACTACTGGTAATCATAATATTGCGATAGGTAGAGACGCTTTAAGTAGCGAAGATGCTCACGGTTATAATATAGCTATTGGAGGTTATACTTTACAAGATCAAAACGCGGGATCAGACGCGTATAATATAGCAATAGGACATAATGCTGGTAAAGAAGTTACAACAGGAAATTATAACACTTTAATTGGTGGAAGTTCTGGAGACGCTTTAACTACTGGTAACAGCAATGTTGCTGTGGGATATCAAGCTCTTACTAATGAAACTGCAGGAGATAGAAACGTAGCAATAGGTTTTAGTGCATTATCAAATCAAAACTTTGGTTCTGACGCAGATACCTATAATGTAGCAGTTGGATACAATGCTGGTACAGGCATGACAACAGGTGTTAGAAACGTAATAATGGGTGGTATAGCTGGTGACGCTTTAACAGCGGGTGGTAATAATGTAGCAATAGGATACAATGCTTTAGGCACGGAAGATGCACATGGAAGAAATGTAGCTGTAGGGGCTTTTGCTTTACAAGCGCAAGATGCTGGAGCTGATGGATATAATGTTGCTGTAGGATATAACGCTGGTTTAAATGTTACAACAGGTATTAAAAATACAATAGTTGGAGCAGACGCTGGAGATGCTTTAACAGTTGGAGAAAATAATGTAGCTATAGGATATGAAGCTTTAAGCTCTGCTGTTGATGGAGATAAAAACGTTGCTATTGGTAAAGGTGCATTAAAAGTATTTGAAGCTGGTGATGGTGAAGGCCACAATGTAGCTATAGGTGGAAACTGTATGGAAAATTCAACAACAGGATTATACAATACTGGTGTAGGTTCTGCGGTTGTAAGTGCTGGTGTTATGACAGGTAGTTATAATACTATGATGGGTTATGCTGCTGGTAATACAATGACATCAGGACAATTTAATGTTTTATTAGGTGCGAATTGTGGCGATGCGCTTACTACTGGACAAAGGAACATTGCTATAGGATATTTTGCTCTAGGCGCAGAAGATGGGCATGGAAGAAATGTAGCAATTGGATATGAAGCTTTAAAAGTTCAAGACGCAGGAGCAAACGCCTATAATATAGCTATAGGATACCAAGCTGGTTTGGATATGACAACAGGTATTAATAATGTTTTAGTGGGTGGTGGAGCTGGAGAGAATTTGACAACAGGAGAAAGTAATGTAGCTATAGGAAAATCAGCATTATCTACTGAAAATACAGGCCATGATAACACTGCTATTGGGTTTCAAGCTTTAAAAGATTTCGATTATAACGGTAGTGGATACAATACTGCTGTTGGTAGAAGAGCAGGTTATGCTGTTTCAACAGGACTTAGAAACACATTAATAGGCGCTAGTGCAGGTGATGCTTTAACTACTGGAGATAATAATATAATAATAGGTTATGATGCAGCAGCTTCAGCTGTAGATGTTGACAACGAGATAACTCTTGGTGATTCTAATATATCTGCCTTTAGATGTAACGATCAATCAATTGCTGCTTTATCTGATGGAAGAGATAAATCAAATGTTAAAGATAGTGAATTTGGTTTAGATTTCATTGATTCAATAAGACCTGTAGAATTTACTTGGGATTATAGACCTGAGAATATGGGTGTAAAACAAGGTAAAACCAGAATTGGATTTATAGCACAAGAATTACAAGAAGCTATGCCTAATGGTGAAAATGAAATACTAGATTTAGTATACGATATAAATGAAAATCGTATAGAAGCAAAATATGGTAATCTAGTACCAATTTTAGTAAAAGCTGTACAAGAGCTTTCTGCTAAGGTAAAAATGCTAGAAAACAAGTAAATATATATAAGGATATATAAGTAATTAATAATCAATAACTAAAATTAAAATTATGACAGACGCTGAATACACTGCGGAAATGGGTGCTGCTGACGTACCTGCAACTATGGAATCAGTTTCAATAGTTGAAACAATCAGAGCTATCGATGAAAAAGATAGAACTGATGACCAAAAAGGTGAGTTATTTAGAAACGAAGGTCACATCGTTATTAAAATGAAGTGGACTGAGTTTGTAAAAGCTTTATCTTCAGATCAGAAAGCTAAAAT
>CEUO01086980.1_pt1 | contig 10784 bp, 11 predicted proteins | sample 531391 | NCBI WGS metagenome assembly CEUO01 (sample SAMEA2622799, study PRJEB7988) | marine metagenome | isolation source: saline water (ENVO:00002010), including
CCAGTGGCTCCGGTTACACCAGAGGGCCCCGTGGGTCCAGTAGGTCCAGCAGGTCCGGTAGGTCCAGCAGGTCCGGTAGGTCCGGTAGGTCCAGTGGCTCCGGTTGCACCAGAGGGTCCAATGGGTCCAGTAGATCCAGTGGGCCCAATGACTCCGGTTGCACCAGAGGGTCCAATGGGTCCAGTAGGTCCAGCGGGGCCTTCTGGCCCCTGTAGGCCCGCCCTAACAACGAACTCGCTGGTAACAGGTAGGGTACTCGAGGTTACTTCACTAGTTTGCTGACTAGTGGTTATGCTGGCAGAGTCAGTAGAGCTAGTAGACGTAACATTGCTTACTGTGCCGTCAGATATCTTTACTGAAATTTCTTGATCTTTAGCCATTGTTTAGGACGTAACTTCTGGAGAAATGTTTATTTTGCCTTGCAGAATCCTAGTAACGGTTCCGGTAGCGTTGTACATTTCAACATCGTATACGCCCTGAACAACAGGTAGAGCGGCTGTTTGAGTCGCCGTAAGATCGATATCTATAAGTCCTGATTTTAAAGCCGTTAACCAAGTTAGAGTCCCGCTACCGCTTACAACGTCTGGGTCCAAGTCTATAAGCTTACCCGTGTCGCCATACCTATGCTTAGCAAAACCTCTTGTGGTATATCCGCTAAGATTGATTGCTCCGCCCGTGCTGTCTGTCACAGCGATTCTGGCGCTGTAAGTTCCACCTTGGACAATATTGAGATCTGCTGTTGTAGCCATATTTCCTCCTAATATTACACTACTATCAGCTTATTAAAAAACTTATCTTCCTTCTGATAGGATTCTTCTAGTTCTTTCTGATACTTGACCGATATCGTTCTTATTATGATCGTTTTTTTGGTCTAATGGAGCCCTAAAAGACGCTACGTGTTTACAGAACTCCTTAATTAACCTACCTTCTAAAATTTCTCTATTATCTACAGGAATAATACCAACTTTTGAAGCATGTGTATGCAAATCAGTTCTGTTCATGTGTCTGATTTTATCTTCATATTCTTGTTGGTCATGAGTACCATATTTAGCTAAACCATCATCTCCCCAAATTTGATCTAGGGTTGTTGGTTTATATTTTTTCTCTTCTTTCCCGTGAGCTTGAGATAAACTTTCGAGCTTTTTAGAACTTTTTTTTGAAGCGCTGGCCGTTTTTTTAGCGCTTGCCTTCGTGCCTTTTACTGTTTTTTTTCTAGCCATAACCTTTTTCCTTCTATAAAAACTTACACAATTTCGTTCCATAAGGGAACAAAAAAAGGGGCCCAACGAGTGGGCCCCAGTTTTAATTTAATGCTTCGCTTACACGATCAAACCAACAATCGCACGAGCGTCAACACAGACTCTACCTTCCTCGAGGAAGCCGTAGAAGCCGAGTTTATCAGCGCGTTGCGAGAACTGATCATCAGGCAACACTGAGAAAGTGCCACCGCTGTCAGCCTGCTGGGCAATAGCGCGGATAAATGCGCCCTTGCTATTGTCAACACCGACACAGAGGTCGTCAGTCGACTCGGCGAATCCGTGTGCGGCAGCTGTGCCATTAGGCGCAATGTTACCACTATCGAACTCGTCAAACAGTTGGTTGTATTTCTTGCCGCTACCCAACTCATTAAGTTGAGTTACGGACACTCCGTAGATCTCACTCATACCAGCACTATTAAAGATGTTGGTACGGATCGAATCAGGAAGAGCGATACCGTCAGAAGCAGCGCCACCTTCGGTGCCGTCAGCTGCTCTGGTGTTCATGGGCTGATAAGCGAACTCGCGAATCTGCATCATGGTCTCGGGGCTCACGTACAGATCGGTGATTCCGTCACTGTAAGTGTTGTCCGCGGTACCGTTAGCAAAAGATTCGTTGATTCTCTTGTTCAGCAACATCAAGCGGTTCAAGTCATGGAGTTGGAAGATCCCTTCTTCCTGTACCGGAAGAACATGAGACCCAGCCTTGAGGCTGCTGATTCCCAATCCGCCAGAGGCAACGCCACTGGAGCTAGCCTCAGCGAGTGCGCGCAGGACAACCGCCCATGCGTTACGTTCTTGCTTAACAAGAACCTCTTGGGCCATTCTTTCGGTAGCCTTGCTAACCACGTCCAAACGAGCGCGTCTCGCGAAACGTTTCATGAGAGAAACAGCACTATCTAAGCGATAAGTACCGATTTTCAACTCTTGAATCGGAGTAACGTCCGTGGAGGTTGGCAAGCCGCCAGCCATTGTCTGAGACCAAACGGTAATATAACCGGTGCTCTCATTGTAGTATAGGTCGAGAGGAAAGCTTGGGCTATCGTCTTCGTCGTAAACGGCGTCAGTAAAGATTGCGCCAGCTGTAGCAGCTTGATTCAATACTTCACGAATCACCGGTCCCAAAAAAGCGGCAAACGCTTCTTGAGCCTCACGAGCAACGCCCGGATCTCTCGATCCCATTGCTTTGATGAGCTCTACCTGTTCAGGTGTATTTTTTAATTTTAACTTCATTTTTAAATGCTCCTTATTTATTGGTTAATTGTTTAGACATCCAGTCTGATGAGCACGTGTCCGTTAGAGTCTTTTCCGCCAAGAACTTGGCCGACTTTTGCAGAACCGGCGCCATAACCGACAGAACTTGCAACCAACAACTCGCCCGCAACACCAGCGTAAATATATTCGCCAGCAACCGGACCTTGAGCAGCATGGGTAGCATTCAAGTCAGTTCCGCTATACAAGAAAACACCTCTTGTTACAATCGGTACCGCTTGTCCACTGATGACAGCTTGCATCTCAGCGGCTTTGCGAGGATTGTAGAGAAGTTTTTCTCCGTTTTCGTCGTTTTCCTTCACGTCCCACAGGGTCATGCCGATTGGCTTGTCGCCTGTACCGCAGTCAACCACCTTAGCGGTGACAGCGTAACGATTGGAAACGGTGTTACCATAGGTCGCGCCCATGGTGCCTTCCGTCATGGTAGGTTCAGCGGAGTTTTTCCAGCCTGTAGCTGTTTCTAACTTCACGAGCGTACCAGCGTTTACCTCAGAACTGCGGTGGGCATAAAGATTAATTACGTCATGCTCACTATAGTCTCTAAATGGTCTTAATTTAACATCTGTAGCCATAATATTTTATTCCTTATAATTTAATTATTAAAGTTTTACTTCAAATTGATCGAGAGTGAAAGCTCTCTGGTATTTTTCAAGTACAGTCTCCTCTTCGGAAGCAGTCGTATTCACAGGAACAGTATTTTCATCTTGCTCTGCGTTATCAACAGCTTCTTCAACAGCGTCTTGCACTTCTTGGGTTTCCTCTGAAGCAACAACTTCTTCCTTAGTCTCTTCAGCTTTCGCTTCAACTTCGGCTTCAGCTTGCGCTTTAGCGGCTTCTTCTTCAGCAGCTTTGAGGACCTCTCTGCTCTTCTCACGCAAAAGCACAGACATATTTTCAGAATAAGCTTCAAAAGCCTCTTCGTCTAAGTCTTTGATTTGAGTGGCGAGAACTTTGCGGTCATCGTCGTTGAGGTCATAAGCCTCATCGAGTTTAGCCATCCGTTGAATAAATTTTTCTTGAGCTTCTCTTTCGAGATTTTCAGCTTCAAGCTTGTCTAGCTTAGTTGTGAGATCAGCGAGCTCGGTTTTCACCGCGTCGTGATCTGTTACTAAGGTGTTGTGTGCTTCCTCTGCTTCGGCGAGCTTCTTTTCAGTCGCTTGCTTCTTCTCAACCCACTCTTCTGAAGCTGTTTCCAGCGACTCTCGAATGAAATCATGAATTGCAGAAGCGGAGAGCGTTTGAAGGCTCTCGTCCGTAATGTCAGTGATATTTGTAATCTTCATGATAGGCCTATCTAAGTTATAATGATTTCTTTCTTTGTTTACAATATTTTCCCCATTTTGGGAACTTTTATTTTCAATTGTTTTAGAAGCTTCTTCTTGCTTCTCATTACCATCCTCTGGTAAATTTTCTTGTGCGGACTCTAAGGTCTCTGCTTCTATTTTTTCTGATTTATTTTCAGCTACGATACCCTGAACATCCGCTGCGGGAGTTTCAGTTAATCCGATCCCCAAAGGAACCACGTCATTGACAACTTGTCTATAAATGGATCTGCCGTCTTTTAGCTTTCCTTCTCCACCTAGACCCTTAAGAAATCCTTCTAGTTTTTCGATTTCTTCTACGTTATCAATAATTTCTCCATTTTCAATGTTTTTCTCATCTCCTTCTAATACAATGAGATTATATTCATTGAAACCTAGCTCCCAGCTTGCGCTTATTCTCATGTATTCTGAGCTAGTTGGGTCTGCTGATTCTTCAATTAAAGCAGACAAATCACTATTTACCAATTTCCAAATTACCCCACCCAAGGTAAGGTTAAATGGACCGTCGTGGTTTTCTAAATCTTTTTCGCTTAAAGGCTTATCTGTACCGAACTCCGAAAATCCGGCTGTTAAAATAGTACCAATAACTTTTTGTCTATTATGTTCAATGTTAATTGGTTTATTAATAAAATTTTTATAAATGTTTAGAGCAGTTTTAGTACTTATGACATCACCATTCTTATTGACTCTATTTGCTACCGCAGCGTTAAAAGCGATTGGTAGCAAGTCTACATTCTGTTTAGTATCAATTTCTGGTAAGAATTCTCCAATGTCTTGAAGACTGGCGAGAGCCAAGTATTTATCTTTTTCTTCTGATACTAAAGGTTTTAATGTAGAACTAAAAATGGTTGTATACTTAAACTCCATGTGAATCCTTTAATTTAATCTGTTGAGTAAAGAGAGACTAGTTGAAAATTCTAATGCTTGAGCTTTACTTTCGATATAGACGTCGCTAGGCTGTAGGTCCCCAATGTCCCCCACATTTTCCCCAACCATGTCCTCTATTGCTTCTTCAATGCATTTTTCAGAAGGTACTAGAGAAACAGCGACGTCAAGCTCGCTTGCCGAAGACTCGTTTTTAGTTTGTTGAGCCTCCATCTTCTCCGATCTTTTCATTCTTAAGAACATATTAACTCTAGACATGGCCCATACTGGCCAATTTGATTTTAACTGTAATCTACCCTTCCACCCGGGAACAACAGATTCATCTAAAGTTTCGTAACTGTCTGAGCCGTTCATGTATACTTCTTTTAACTCATCCAAGGTTACCTTGTTATCATATTTCGAATTATGAATCTTAGCCTTGTTTTCTAAAATGTTAATAATTTTGTTACTAAAGGTAATTGCGTCTTCGCTTGCGAGAACTTCTTGCTCTTCAACTACGGCTTCCTCAGTGGTCTCTTTAACCATATCTTCAATGAGCTCGTGCTTAACAGCGATCTCGTCGAAACCCGCCTCGGCTTTTTCAGCTTTTGGCTCAGCGGCGGGCGCGGCCTCTTCTTTTACATTGTCTAATTGAGATTCATCGTTTTGAATCTCTTCCCATAGTTTTAAATAACTTTCTCTATTATTTGAATATTCAGGCATTGTAATTAAGTCCTTTGTATATTAGCTCTCTATAAAAAATACACAGTATATAAAGTTTTGTGATGAAGAAAAGCGCGGTAATCGCAAAATTACCGCACTTATCTCTATCTATTTGTCTCCACCCTCGTTAGACACCCCGTTGCATTATCCTTTGCATACGCAAGTACAATCCGCTGTATCGCAGGAACCAGAGTCACAACAGCCCGCTTCGCACGAACATGTGTCGCAACCTGAGTTGCCCCAGTTACATCCAATCATAAATAGCGCAGAAAATAATATTAGCGATTTCTTCATTATTATTTACCTTTCTCTTGTAGAATTAAAACCTTAGGATAAGTTACACGTAACCTGTAAGGAAACATTTTCTTGGCGGCAGCTTCGTCGGCTGTGTCCTCGTCTTTTTCTTTTGGTTCATGCTCAACGGGCATTTTTTTCAATTCATCTTCAGTAGGCATAGCTACGTTTTTGTCTAAAGCCCACATGATTTTATGTTTTTCGCAATAGTCAACCATTCTGCGAACAGGCACAATAAGGTTAAATCCTTCTCCAGCACCCCTAACAAGCATTCCTATATATCTAGCGTCTTTCTTTAAATATACTCCACCGCCACTACTTCCGGGAAAGGCCGTCACGGTTGTCTGATCGAACACGTGTTTATTTAACGATTTAATTAATCGACCATGCTGAGAATAAATTCCGTCCGTCATACTATTCGCTCCCATTTGCCCCAGCAAACTTCCAACATGTAATAGGTCTTCTCCCAACGGTGGGATTTCTTTATTTAAATAAAAAGTAACCGTGTCAGTTACAAAGTTAAGTTTACGAACCCTAAGTAAAGCTAAGTCGTGCCCGTCATCTGCATCAGAATATTTTAAAACTTCCGCATCCATTTGAAGTCGACCAACAGTTCTTCCATTCTGCCTAATCTCTTTAACAACCATGGGGTCTTTGAATTCAACCAAAAGTTTCTTAGAACCGTTTACAACAACTTCCCTAGTTGACCTTAGGTTGTCGATAACATGGGCCGCGGTCCATACTAAATTTACTAAATTTCCATCTTTATCTTTTCGGGTAAAGATTACTCCAGAGCCTTCACCAGCAGAGTAGGTGCCCTCTGATCGGATTGTGACAGATACATTTTGCAAGTGATCTGCTGTACTTGGTTTTTTCTCTGCGGCAACGGAAGGTAAGACGATTAGCGCTAGAGCCGTGATTATACCGATAATTTTATTGTTCATATAGATATGTCCTTAGTAATTATAAGGAGACGCCAAATTTTTGACAAAAAAAAACTCCTCCGAAGAGAAGTTTGTGTTTATTCTTGAGGTAGCCCGCCGGCATACCAGCCCTCGGGTAATTTTACTTTGTTTTTAGACAATACCCATTCGCCGTCTTTGAGTACGTATACTCTTCCTTCGACTCCGGGACCCAATCTTACTAAATTTGATTGAGTGTCTACAAAGACTACCTTGGTGCTTCCACAGCCTATTGAGCTAATCAGTAGTGTCGCTACTATCAGTGTTTTTAGTATTTTTGACATTCTTTTTCTCCTGCTCTTCTATACGTTGCCGCCACCTATCCTTTAGGGATTGGGGCGTAGTATCTGCGTCACTGGCTTTAGTATCTTTCTTTATTTCGCCAGTGGCCCATTCTAGAATAGCCTTAAGTAAGGCTGCCAACCACGACATTACTTACCTTTCGCTAAGCCTCTAGAAACGGTGTATCCAACTGCTCCGAGCGCTGCAACCACAAAGCCAAAAACCTTGTTTGCTGTGCCGACCCCTTCTGGGTCAAGTACATCAGCGCCCCATAAGATAGATGCCAACGCCACGATACTGGTTAACCAAAATTCAGTGGTTTTCCAGCCCGGCTTCATTTCGTTATTTTTACTTGTATTAGCCATAATTATTCCTATATGTATTATATACTACAATGTTGCTCGAAATTTGTCTAAAAAATTAATAACTAGTTATAGTTGTCATTGCGTATTTTTTATGATCTCCGTGGGTATTTTCGACCCATGGATGATATGAGATTATACCGTCGTCTTTATCACCATTGCTGGTCACAACTAGAGCTTTTTCATCTCCGTTACTCGGGTCTATTTCGACATGAAATCTATTTTGCAGCCTATGTGAAACATGAGATCGATGACTCACGTTTGGGAATACCAGAGAGTGCTCGTAAGCAATATGCTTGTACCTATTCGCACCAGCCAACCACCAACTAACTAGGTGACCACCGCCGTTATGTGCGCCCCTGTGGGCGTCACTAGCGTTAACACCACTCCAAGGCCCTGATATACCATGGTTCAAAGTAAATACGTGAACATAAGGGTCTTCCTCGTATTTAAAATACATTCTTCTTTTAAGACCATTGTAATGGAACATCTCTAAATGTCTAACTGAGGTTGCAGAACCATATAACGATTTAAATCTAGAGTCACCCGCGTAGGTAGTACTGTAAAAATCTACTGTGTAATCCGCAGCGGCGGTGCCACTCATGCCTCTACTAATTGCGCCATGGGAATAAGTGCCATCAGTCAATAATTTTGTTTTGTATAATCTAAGAGCGTTAAGCCTAACGTCACCCAGTAGCACGGAGTAAACGTCTCCAGTTAGTACTGGATCTGCTGCCGCAGTAGTTGTCGGAAGATGTTCGTAAGTCAAATAATCCGAACCAGTTATGTCTAGTGCGGTGTTAAAATTAGCGCTAGTTCCCGGCCACGAAGCGCCTTGACTTCTGGCTTTAGAAAGAAACACTATGTTTCCGCGATGATGACAGTTGCCAGTTGCAAAGGGTTGAAAAAGCCCAAAGTTATCAGCAGAACCAAAATCGGTAGAGGTGTTTGCCCCCAAATGAAATTGATAATGTTTTTGGTTGCCCTCACAATATAGTAGTTGATAATACTTCTTGGTAGTGCTACCTTTAATTTTTGTGCAAATAGGCGAACTATATACTTGCCAATTACCTTGATTATTAGGGAGCTCAGTCCAAGAAGCTGAAGCGTGGGCATCGTTTAAACCAGTAAAGTTAGCGTCACTAAAACGTAACTGCCCAAGCCTTCTTCTGCTTGCGGTTGCTTCATAATGAAGGATGTTCGTAAAGGTCACGTATTTACCGTAACTAAAAGCGTGATCCACATTTGGTATATTCCAAGATAGTGGAGGAAACAAACCGGTGGTCCGCTGGTTCATTCTGAAAGCATCTTGCGTAGCTACTGCGGTACGTAAATAAACACCTGTTGCATCCAACCTACCTGTTAATCCACTAATATGATTTATTAAAAATTTACCAGTAGTATTTAAATAATTACCAAGCGTTATGTCGTTGCCACTTAAAGTTATACCTGTCGTCCTTAGTGTGTCTGATAGGCCATCAGTAATTTGGTCTTGAAGACTTCTTCCTGTTACGTCGAATAACCCAGAAAAGCCTTCTATCAAAGCCCTGTTTTTTCTGACGCCAGTTTTCTCTAGACTGTTAGCGTTATATTTAGCAAATACGTTATCTCTGACAGCTTTAAGATCGCCGCTGATTTTTAATCCGGTAGCAACCACGTTGCCAGATAAAGCTACCGAATCGTATGAGCCACCGGGAGAAAGAATCGTGGGTACGGCGGTGAATTGACTACTTGTGGTTGATGTGAAATTGAATTTACCAGCGCCAGTTACTTCAGAATCTATTTTAACCTGATGCTGCAACCACGCTGGGGCTTGAGAAACTATACCGTAACCACTTAACTTTTGATTGTCTCCAGAGACATGTAAAGAGCCCCCTAAAGAAAAGTTTCCGGTCTTAGTAAGCCTTGATCTAGAAGGAGAATTTATATCAACTTCTCCAACTTGGACCCTAAATACGCTATTGTCGCCTTGACCTACACAATTTCCGGATACAAAAAAGTTACCGCTTACAAGCCTAAATTTTCCATAATAGTCATTATTTTCATCTTGGATTCTATGAGCGTTAGAAGTAGACCCATCGATGGTGTGGGTTTTATAGTATAGAGTATCTATGGAATTTGAAAAATTATCTAAATTGGCATTCTTAGTAACACCAGCGTCAACCATGACAAGCTGATCCCCGGAACTCGCCAGATTAAGCTTTTGTAACTCGCTTATTTTCTTGTAACCCATTTTATATACCTTTTACCTATAGATTGTTTACACTAAAAAGGAGGAATCTTGTATCCTAAAACTAAGTTATGACCAGCTTCCGACCTCAGAATGTTACCGCTTTCATCAGATATTTCCGCGGCAATTGTATCCATTGTGCTGTCCATGACTACTCCGCTGAAAAATACTCCCGTACTTAAATCGTAAGGGTTGATCTGGCAAGTATACCTTAATTCTGCGCTCAAGGACTCGGTGGTTGATTCTGACCAAGCAATCTCTTGGAATTTAGCTCCAATCAAATCATATCTTATAGCTACAGATTCCTCTTGTTTGATGTTAAGTGTCGTACATTCATAACGTTTATCTTTTAAAATAATTGATATATTAAAATCATAATCCTTGTTGACCAATTCAGCCATTGTACCGGACCCCAATTCTCCAACTACTGAGTTAAAAGTTAATTCAGCAAAAACAGGGTAATCTATAAGCCTATCGACCACGCCTTTGTAGCCTAAGGCTCTAGAAGGATTACGATTAAAATCTAGTGTCAAATTATAATCTTGTAATTTAACGTCATCTAATATTATACCTAAATCATCTACATCTCTTGAGCTTGCTCCATATTTTGGAGAGGTGATACTTATGGCAATATCTCCGGGCATAACCACAGCAGGTAAATGTTCGCCAGTAAGATTAGGTAATTTAAAATTAATATTAGATACCTCTTGTCTAGTAAGCGGGTCTATTGCTGGGACTTTACCAGAAGAGCCAGTCATGTAAGCTATATTTTCTGCTGAATAGGTTACTGAAACCGTTGGCAAAGTACCGACAGATGCAGCAGCGTTGTATTGGGACATTAAGCAGTCCGTGAAAACCAAAGTATTCGTTGTAAACTCCCTACCGATATTTACTTCATTTTTTGCGTCATGCCCCTCCGGAAAAATGTTTAAGAAAAAGTTTCTTTTGTCCCTGTATCTTTTGGGGTAAAGAAAACCGCTTGCGTAGCCCTCGTTTACTCCTTCTTGTCCATGATTCGGGTTGTGTTCATGACTAAACCCTTCTAATAAATTTACGCTATAATTATCGCTGAAAAAGGGAACACCTGACGCTGGGGCAATGAAAGTCGGAAAATTAACATTTAAACCCATCCTAGCTTCATTCCTTAAATTGCATGAATAATAAGCGAAGCTAAAGTTTAAAGACGGTGGCTCTAGTTGTGTTTGATCAACTAATGG
>CEUO01070317.1_pt1 | contig 10772 bp, 14 predicted proteins | sample 531391 | NCBI WGS metagenome assembly CEUO01 (sample SAMEA2622799, study PRJEB7988) | marine metagenome | isolation source: saline water (ENVO:00002010), including
TCAGATTTAACTTTTGCTATTGCATCTTTCCAAGTAGTTGTACCATTGACTGCATCCCAATATTGTTGGTCTAGTTGGTCAGTTATACTTGCGTAATCAGCTTGTCTTGCAGAAATGTAACCATACTGTTGTTCTTCCCATTTAGAGTTACCTAAATCAATTTTAGCTTGGTCATAATCTGCATCAGAAAACTCTGATATAACACCATTAACTGATTTATTTAAAGGCTTTGCTGCCTCTATCTCTGCATCTGCTTGTGCTTGTAGCTCTTCTTTTGTTGCCATAATATCTCCTATATTACCATATATTTTATAATTTACTTACTTAAACCATATAAAGCAAAAGTTCCTGTTGCAATGTCACCACTTGCAAAAAAATAGTTAACACCATCATTAGCTTGGTCTACAGTCAACATTGCTGCACCTTGTCTTGCATTTAATTGTGATGCTGATGATAATGCAGAACCTTCAAAAGTTATAAAAGAATGTTCACTTGCATTAGGAAAATTAAATAAATACATCACACCTGATAAAACTTCTCCCGGTTGAGTTCCACCTTGGTCTAAACCATCTACAGAATCTTGGTTGTCATTTCCTTGTGCAGCAAAACCACCACCTGTGTCTAATACTTTTAGTACTCTATCATAGTTAGAGCTTGTATCAGGACTACCACTAACAGTAAATCTTACTTCTAATTTTTGTGCATCAGTAGCAGGTTGTACATTAAAATACCTAACCATGTAAACATTATAAGTAGTATCAATACCTGTTAAAGTTACACTTGCTACATTAGAAGTAACTGTTGTTTCTGCTATTTTTTTTAAAGAACCTGACATTATTTAACTCCATATACTGATGCGTTTACACCATAAAAAGCAGAGTGTCCTGTAAGTCTAAATCCTCTGACTGCACTTGCATTCGCAAGAACACCACAAGTTTTAAAACTATACAACACACCTGAACTTTTAAAACCTGATGCTTGTGCATGTACAAAAGTAAAATCTGAATTACTTGCAGGATTATGTATATACATAGAAGTACCATTATCATACTTGTCATCATCTAAACCACCACTACCACTGTAACCTATGTTGTTTATAAGAGTAGTGTTTGCTCCTTTTGACTCTGCGTATGTATTGTCAGATGCCATTTGTTGTGATGCCCAGTTGTAATCACTAGATGTTATAAGATTTCCACTACTGTCTAAAAATTTCATAGCTATATAATAACCTGATAAGTTGCCATCTATTTTTGTTAAGTTTACAAAATAAGAATCATATCTATCAGTAAATACTTCATCTATTATTAATGTAGAAGATGATGGACTTGTATTAAAGTTTACATTTTTTACAAATTCTAAATTACTTGCCATTATTTATATGTCCTTATTCCATAAACTGATACACTATCTATATTCATGTTATCAGAACTAGCACTGTAAATCCTAAACCCATCTACAATACTTTGTTGTGGTAATCCTCCACCACCAAATTTATATACAATAGCACTGTTATTTATACCTGTATGATGATGTGTCATAACTGTATATTTAGTAGGGTCACCTGCACTGTATAAATAGAAGTATACATTTCTTGAAGTCTGTGGGTCAAAGTCAAATGATATACCTAAACCACTACTTGCAGTGCTTTTAAGATTTGTTGTGCTACCTGTAGAGTTATCCATTTTTAGAGCTGCATGGTCATAAACTGCACCTGATTCTATTACTCCTTGTTCAAACAATCTAACACCACCACTGATAGATGAAGATACAGCTTGAAAATTAGATACTGTTATAAAGTGAACATCATACTCATCTTCTTTTATGTTTGTAAAATCTACAAAGTTGACATCTGATATGTTCTCTGATGTTGTAATTAATTCTAATTGTCCATACTTTGTGTATTTATTTTCATGGTCTAATTTAATAATTTGATTCGGAGTAAAAATACCTTTGTTGTTTTTAAATGATTGTGTTACATTTTCTTTTGGTATGTATGACATTATATCACCAACCTATATAAACAAAAATTACCATTAGCAATGTTATTACTATCACTGGCAAAAAATTCTATACCATCATTAGCTTCTGCTACAGAATAGAAACCTGCTGATACATCTCTACCCCATCTTGATTGTGAAGTATTTTTATTATTTGTATTTACTAATACAGATGAAAATTTACTACTGTTAGCAAAATTCATTAACCACATATAACCATTATGTGTATTGTTTACAGATGTTCCAACAGTTTGCGAAAAATTAAATTTGTTATCATTTACTGAACCTGAACCTCCATCTGAAGAGTTATGGGAATCTGTAAATCTACCAATATCATAATTATTAGTATTTTGCCCTGACCCTGAAGTTGTTACTCTTATTCTCAATCCTGAATTACTATCAAAAAATACATTATCCCAAACAACTAAATGAGGAGATTGTACATCAATGCCTGTAAGAATAACAGAGGCATTGTTAGAAGTTATATTTGATTGTGCTATTTTATTTAATTTACCTATTATCATGATTGCAATCCATATACATCTATTGTAAACCAACCACCACTATCAATAGTAGAACTTGTATTTGTGTAAAGTTGAAAACCATCATATTTATTTGTATCTTCTAAAGCATAAGCATTAAACTTTGCTCTAAAATTATTGTTAACATTTGTTTGAGCTGCTGATTGTGACCATAAAATAGTATTTGCTTCATGTGCAGGATTTACTATCCACATATTAAAACCAGTACCATCTGCGTCAGTTCTTATTTTTGCTATGTTAGGTATTCTATCTGTATCAGAAAAGTTAACATCACTTCGTGTGGTATCAGCATTAAGGTCTGTTCCACTCATTTGATACACTTCTTTTGTGTGTGGTAATCCACCAACAGTCAACCTCATATCAAAGTTAGGTGAATTTGCAGTAGTATTTCTAGCTGTACAATTTATCCAATACCACCTGAAATCTGTAGAAAATACATCATCTCCTGACATAGTTACACTTACTACATCTGTCACAGTTGACCTCTTTAAAAATCTTTTAGCACTCATTGAGCTTTAAATCCATACATACTTAGTTTTCCATTTATCTGCGTTGCTGCACTAAATGTTGGAAAAAATCTTACAACATCTAACACTGCATTTTGTGTATACTCTGCACCACCATGTGCTGTTCTACTTGTGGCTTGTGCAGAAGCATCTACATGATTAGAGTGAAATGTAAAAGTTGGGTGTCCTGTGTTTAAAAGATTATATCCATACATAATAAAATCTAAATGGTCATTAGTTGCAGAGTTAAAATCTGTTGATATCTGAAAGTTATTTGCACCTGTTGAACCTTGCTCTGATAAAGTACCTGAATAAGTTATACTGTTCATACCAAACTCATAGTTTGTTGCACCTGAATCTATAGCACTATCACCAGTTTTACTTACTCTTACTGAAAAAGCATCATCTGAATTTAATGTAATGCCTTCTCCTATCCAAAATACAACATCATAACCACTTAATACAGATACATCTACATCTAAAAGTGCAGCACCACCGAAATCAAATGTTTGTACTAATTGATAACTTCCACCTATTTGTTTATTAACTTCTAGTTCACGAACATCATCAATAGATAAAATACCATCATTTTTTACTCTTTGTTTTATTTTTGTAGAGATATCTCCCAAATATCCAAATGACATTGGTTACTCCCTATGTTATCTCTAAATAACTTACAAATATTTCTATGTCACTAGCGTCTGATGCTAATGCTTGTATCTTATCACCTGTTTCTAAAACTAATTTAGATTGACCTGCTAACTCTAATGATGTGTCTGCAGGAACTGACATTGTTTTAGCTATGTATGCCGTAGGAGAACCACCTGTATCTACTACTTGTACATCAACTGTCGCGTCATTTGTTCCATCTACATTTGTTGCTCTAATTGAAAGAACTATAGCTGTAGTTGAAGACGCGATTGCAGGAACAATATCTTGGTTAGATGTTGTTAATGCAACGTGTTGTGACTTAAATGTTTCTGCCATTTATCTCTCCAATATATTTCTATACTCCTAATACTATAGCACGAGCTTGAGAACTTGTACTATTTGTATTAGAAATTGCGTTCATTATTACCCTAAATGCAAATGATAAACTGCCACCACCTGCATCAGGAAGTAAATCTATATCTTCATCTATTGGTAGATTACCAATAGTATCAATGTTTAATCCACCACCTTCTTTCATGGTAATTAAAATTGTCATGATAAAGCTATTACTAATCCTAGACTAGCACCTGAACTTTGTGCTGCATCTTGTGCGTCAACATATGTTTTAATTGCTTTTGCAGATGCAAGTGTATCATCACTACCACTTACAGAACTTATGTCTGTATCTAAAACTCCTGATTTTAAATTAGCTACATCAACATTAGATAAAGAGTTTCCTGTGCCTTCTGCATCAAAAGTTTTGTTTGTAAATGTAATTGTTCCACTAACTAATTGGTCATGTAAATCTTCAAACATTTCTTTAACTACAGCCATACGCACTGTTGTACCACTTGTATGTGATGGGTTAGGCGAATGTCTACCTTCTACATCTCTTGTTACTGTTGACATATTTGTACCTGATGCTGCTGTTACTAATACAACTTCTTTGTTTGTTTCGTTATCAGGGTCAATTACTAAATAAAAAGGTGGTGATATAGCAGAACTACCATTTGATGTTGGAGCTGCTGCTAATGTTAAATTATTATCTGATGCTCCAACTATTGCAGCTAATGTTGTTTCAAAAAAGTTACTGTAATTTAGTTGTTGTGCTGTCATAATTCTTTCCTATCCTACCATATTAGTATATTTTATCCACCAAATCTCATCTGTCCTAATGCAGCTACACCAAATGTATGTATAGAAGTAACAGCTTTAACAACTGTTTGTCTAGTACCACGTATAGTAATAACAGCATATTGCAAGTCTGAACCCCTTTGTGTTCTTTCAGATATAGGATAACTTATTTTTTCTACCACCCCTCTTATAACTTCATCAGGTTCAAACAATTCTAAAGTAACAGCATCACCTTCAAGAGTACGTAAACTATCATATAATTTATTACCAAGTTGTTTTACTCGTATTGGTTTTCTACCCGGTCTTTCTACTCTATCTGATATGTTTATAGGTATTTGTGCTACTACTAATTCAGGTCTAGCTAACGCTCTAAACTGTAATGACTTTAACTGTGGTGAGGCAGAACCTGTAGATGTAAATATTACTTTACCTATAATAAATCTTGCAACAGGTGCAATCTGAAACTCGCTATCACCTGTACCTGCAGATTGTATAAATGCAGTTTCAAAAGATGAATCGTTTGGATTATTTAATGCTTCAAATTTATTTGTAAATTGTAATTCAATAGATGTATCTGTAGGTAAATCAAATGTACTAATTTCTGCACCAACAAATTGTTTTTCTTCTGCTGTAAAAAAGTCTGCTGCTGATGTAATAATGTATCCTGTTGTTTCATAAGTTGATGTTTCTTTATATACATCTGAACCTGATACTACAACAATAAATTTTCCTGCTGCCTGTGTTATTCCATAAACAAAACTATTACCTGCAGTTTGTATATCTCTTGCAATACCACCTGTTGGTAAATAATATCTCCAAAGATTAACTTCGTTTGTAGCTTCTTTTATTCCTAAATAAACACTATCTCTTGATACAAATAAACTATCAGGTGTTGTATCTATCCCTGATATATCCCATTCTTTTATGAGTTGTCTTTCTGCTAATACATATAAATTATCTACAGCAACTAATCTAGCTTTATAAAATCTACCAATGTTTGTTCCTGTTTCTTTTGTACCAAAAAATATAATTCCTTCTGAAGCTGCAATAGAATGTACTTCTTCAAAAGGTATTTTTGTTTGTCCTTGATTAACAAATACTCCTGAAGATAATTTAAAAGAATATATATTACCATCAGAACTACTTGCTAATACTGCAGCACCACCATCTATAACATCTGTTACTTCGTGTGTAGGTTCTATCTCTACTATTGTAGCTGCATCTGTTAAATCAGAAGATGACCATGTTTTATTAAAAGGATTAACTTCCCATAGATATGCAGCACTACCATCATTACCACTTATCCATAATCTTTGTTTTATAAACCATACACCTGTAAGACCACCACTTCCTGTTTGTGCAGTTGTTTCTTCAGACCATGAAGTACCATCATATTTTATTAACTCTGAAGCTGATGTGCCATTTGCAGTTGTAAGATATAATCCATTACCGAATGCAGCAATACCTGTAAAATTATGATTTATCGTAAGACCTGTGCTTACAGCACTCCATGTATCTCCATTATCTGTACTTAAATGTATTGTTGTACCATCAGTCACATATAAATTACCATTTGTTGTTTGTGCAAGATAATTATTTGTATTAGAAAAATTTATTCCTTGGTCAGAAGTGCTAAATAAAAGATGTACATTATATGCAGTTTCATCATCTGCATGAAATACATCAACACCTTTACTATCCCAATATCTGTTTACATCATCAGGTTGTCCATCTGCTCTGTGTGCAGTATCTAATCCTTGTCCTGAACTAAAATTATTTCTTGAGTATATACGTCCAAGATTAGATGTAAAATCTTCAGGATTTTGTTTTACATTTATTTGATTTGCAGAACTAACATCAGATGATTGTATGGTCATCTCTCTGTTTATACCTACAGCAGAACGTAAAAGAATATTATCTATTCGTAAATCGTACCCATATCTTTTTGGGTTAGATATTAAGTCTGTAGTAGCTACTCTTGGCATTATGTAGTTGAGTAGTTGATTGAATTATATGTAACAGGTTCAGGAAATCTAGCTCTTAAATCTTTTCTTGCTTGTTGTAATAGTAATTGTTGATACTGTAATAATGCATTTCTAATCGTGTTAGAACTACCAACAGGTACGTTTGCTATATTTAATTGTTCAGTAATATAAGCACTATCAATTTTGTTTATGTCTTTACCTGCTACAACTTGTGCTGCAACACCTGCCATTACAATAGGTTCATATTCTGTTTCTAAACCAATATTTGCTAAAGTATCTGTTTCTGCTGTAATAACAACAAATTTTTTCTTAAAAGTTATATACATTGTTTTACCTGATGTTATTCCATAATTTTGTATTGCTTTTACTTGGCTTGGTCCTGATGTATATGTAACTGTTTGTGAAGCACCTGCGTCATCTGTAAATGTAAATGGGTTAGGTAAATCAACTAACTCAACAGATACTCCTCTAAATTGTGAAGTCGTTTGGTCTTGCCCTGCATCAAAGTCTGTATATTGTGATATTGCTTTTACAGGTGCAACTAAATAATTATCTGTACTGCCACTTAGAACATTTATACCTGTTTTAGCAGTAACTGTTTTTGTTTCAATAGCATATATAGTTGGATATAAATTTTCTACTTGGTCTTTAATTGCATCAAATACTGATTGTCTTGGAAATGTAGGAGCTATTTTAATTAATGCATTTGCACTATGTGCTGCTGCTGTCGTTCCTCTTTGTCCTCTTTTTACAGTAATAGTATTGGTAACTGAGTTTAATGCAGTTGTATACATTAATTCTCTACCAACTTCTATTAATGCTCCTGCGTCTAATGCATCTTCTTCTTCAACAGAAAAAAGATTTCCATCATATGATATAGATGTATCACTATCACTTATACCACTTGTTAGATAAGAATAGCTTTCTACATTATCAGGTGGTTCAAGGTATTCTCTATATACCCTGTCAATCAGGTTTCCTATCGTGGTACTCATTTATACCCCTAAGAAGCTCTAAATAATAAAGTTATGTTTCTATCTGCTGCTTCTGAACTATCTGATGTAACTCTTATATATCCGGATGATGCAAAAGCCCAACCACTAGGGTCAACTCTAACTAAGTTTCCTGCTGATACAGTATACGAAACCTCTGTTCCATCTGTTTCTACAACATCAACCCATGAAGAGTTATCTGTAGCAAAATCAAATGTAATGTTAGAACCGGACATTGCTGCAGGGAATATAATTCCTGCTAATAACATGCCATCAGTGCTTACTCCATCAGAATGTGGGTTACTACCTGAAACATCTATTAAAGCATTTTTTGCTATTGATTTACTGTAATTCATATCTCCTACTCTAGCAGAACTTCAGGGGAGAGGTGGAGTTCCCCCCTTGAAGTTCAAATATTACTTAGGCAATATTAGAAATATTACAATGGTATTGAGGTGGACCGAAGTCATATCCCATTTCCATGTAAACTGCTTTTCCAATTCTTGCGTTAGCATCTTGGTCAAGGTCACGAATAAATACTGTGCCTTTTCCGGGTATGTTCAAGAATACCGGTGATACAAATGCCAAGTCAATAATAAATGCCTTGCCACTTGGTAAGTTATCTGATAATGCCATTCCCATTGCACCGAACGGTGTAACGACTGTGTCAATATCAACACCACCAACATTTCTATCTCTAGGTAAAATACCTCCTGTTACTGCACCTGAAACTGTTGGAGCTAAAAGCTCTTTGTTTAGGTCTAATAACATTTGTGGAGATATGAAGAGAACAGGTTCACGCATTGGTGCTCCTGAATCATATAGTTTCTTCATTGCTCCTGCAACGGTATCCCAATGGATTTTTTGGTCTGTTCCAGACCCGTTACCATTAGTATCGTTGAAAAAGATATTACCTCCTGCTAAATCACAATGTGCATTAATGCCTCTCATTTGTCTATCTGATGATGTTCCATCTGAGAATGTTCCATTAAATGCTTGGAACTCTGCTTTCTTTGCTACTAATTCAAGTACCAATTCAAGCTGAGCTGCCATCTCATCATTAACAGGGTTTGTACCTTCAAGTGCTATCTTGTCAATACTGTTTTTATAGTTTGCTGCCAAGTCAAAAGGCACAATCTCTCCAAATGCAGCTTGGGCTGTATATGTAAGTTGTACAGCTTCATGAAAAATTTCCACAACGCCTTGGACTGCAGAACGTGACCTACCGTTATAGTTAGGTGTACCACCTTCTGTGCCCGGTGTTACAGAAGAAACTGTAGCATTATCTATAGTTTGAAACTGGAAGAAAGTACTATTAATAACTTTTCCTCCGGTCAAACCACCCGTAGCTGATAATAATGGAGTTCTTTGTGGAGTGACTTTGAACAACTCACCTGTAAAGTTGTTAATCTCATTAGCTGAGATTGGGCTAGGGCTGCCTATAGCTGCCATAACGACCTCCTACTTAACTCGTATGTTTATTACTTAATTATTTTTTTGTGCATCAAGCATGTTAAGTTTTGCACGAATAGAATCTTTCGTACTTCCACTTTCACTTACTTTCTTTAGAAGTTCTGATGCATCTTCCGGTACGTTACTTTCTGAATTTTGACCAAGTGCTTCTACTCTAGCTCTAGCATCACTCTGAACTGTAGCTTCCTGTTCAGGTTGTGGTGTTTCCTCTTCAGAAACACTATCCGGCTCATAGCCATACTCTTGCTTTGCAAAATCTAAAAGAGCGTTTTGTTCAACATCTCCTTTATACACTTGCTTCAATGCTTTTCCAAAACCTGTTGATGGGTCTAAACCAATCTTTGATACAGCAGAATCTAGTTCTTTCTGTTGAAAGATTTGTAGCTTAGCCTCTAAATCGGCTATTGTATCGTCTTTCCTTTTGATGGTTTCACGCATCTGTTTTGCACCTGAAGATAAATCCTCAGTAGCATTATCGTTATATTCGTCTGTCATTTCGTACCTCCTCACAGTTTTTCCCTTTCAGATAAGTCCTGTGGAAACTTATCGTGGGGTTACAGACCACACTTGACTTTAACTACTGTAACACTAACTAAAGTCCTTACTCTACGGTTTTTATACGAGCTTTCTACGTAGGCTTTGAAAGCTGATTTGCAGGTCTTTAGACGGACCACGCAACGTCAATACTATATTAGACACTAATCTTCAATAAGTCCACTTATTTCGCCGGTTCTTGTTCTAGCTGCACCTAAGTCAGGACCACCTAATGATGAGGCTATTTCTGCTTCTATTCTTCTTAAATTATCTGCAGCAGATACATCACCTAATGCAGCCTCTTCAAGCGTTGTAATGTCAAGTTCTCTACCAACATTAGATGCTAAGTCCATCAATGGTTGTGCTTGTTCATATAATTGTGTAGCTTGTTGTGTTGTTAATCCTGCTTTTCTAAGTTCTTCAAATCTAGCAAATGATTGAGTAAATCCTCTAATACTTGCTTGTGCTTGTAATTGTAATGTTTGTATATCACCTCTTAATACTTTGTCAGATATTTCATCATCTATTAATGCACCAAATATAGTTGGTTGGTCAACATCAATATTGTATCTTTCTCTATAAAGTCTTTCTACTTCAGGTATTTGATTAACAACTTGGTTATAAACTAAATCTACTCTTTGTTGAAACTCTGCTGCTGAAACTTCTCCTGATATTAAATCATTAAATTTACTATCAAATGGTTCAGCATCTGTTATTCCTACTTCTCTAAGTGTTTCTGCATAACTAGCTTTTACAGATAATGATTCTGCTTCTGACATAATTAAACTACCATCATCTCTTTTTAGATAGGAAAAGTTTTTATTCCATGCATCTGATTGTCTAGTTTGAGCTATAGCTAACTCTGTATCATCATATTTAATCCATTGTTTTGCATACTCGTTTATTACTTCTTCAGGCATAAAACCAAATAAAGCTCTAGCTGTAGCTAATGCAGAAT
>CEUO01014683.1_pt1 | contig 10767 bp, 13 predicted proteins | sample 531391 | NCBI WGS metagenome assembly CEUO01 (sample SAMEA2622799, study PRJEB7988) | marine metagenome | isolation source: saline water (ENVO:00002010), including
ACATGGCGAGATTGGTTTAGCGATGATTTAGGTAAATTTGTTTGGTCACCTCCTTATACGCATCATGTTTGTATTTCGTTAGGTGATAAAACTACAGTAGAACTCGAAGTTATTTTTTTGGCTTTGGATAAGCAAGAAGATATTAAAAAGCTATTAAGTTTGGAATTAACAGGTATTTGGGTAAATGAAGCAAGGGAAATTCCCAAAAGTATTATTGATGCTTGCACAATGCGTTGTGGAAGATATCCATCCATGCGAGATGGTGGTCCAAGTTGGTACGGTGTTATTATGGACACCAATGCACCAGCTGAAGATCATTGGTGGGGAATTATGTCTGGTGAAGTTCCCATTCCAGAATATTTAACCCAAGACGAACAATTATTATTAGTAAAGCCTGAAGATTGGACTTTTTATTCCCAACCAGGAGCAATGTTAGAAAAACTGGATGCATCTGGCAATTTAATAGGGTATGAACCTAATCAAGATTCAGAAAATCGTAAAAATTTACAACAAGATTATTACGAAAAGATTATTTTAGGTAAATCGCCTACTTGGGTAAAAGTTTATGTATTAAATCAATATCAGACATTATTAGATGGCAAGCCGTGTTTTCCTACATTTAAACGTGAAACCCATGTTGCTCATAATCCTATTGCACCTTTAGAGGGTAAGGAAATTCTTGTTGGACTGGATTTTGGTCGTAGTCCAAGTGCTGTATTTATTCAAAACCAACATTCTGGTCGATGGGCAATTTTACATGAGTTAATTGCACAAGATATGGGAGCTGCTCGATTTGCTGAAATGTTAAAACGTGAAATTGCAAAACAACAATGGGAGCATTTTGATTTTCGTTTTATTGGAGATCCAGCTGGCAATCAAATGTCACAAACAAGTGAATTAACTCCTTTTATGGTATTAAGAGCATCAGGTATTACAGCATTTCCAGCATCAACAAACGATATTTTCTTACGTTTAGAAGCTGTCGAAGGTGTGATTAATCGTATGACGGAAGGATTACCGAGTTTATCGGTAAGTCCTACTTGCACAACATTAATTTCTGGCTTTGAAGGTGGATATCAATTTAAACGTGTTTGGCATATGGGTCAGGAACGTTACGAAGAACGCCCAAATAAAAATCGTTTTAGTCATATCCATGATGCCTTACAATATGCTATGCTAGGAGGTGGCGAGGGTAAAAAGGTTATTTTAGGAAATAGGCAAGCCTTAACCCCCACAATCGTTGATAGGGGAATTGGTCCGTTTGGTCGATTGTCTATGAACAGAAAAAAACGGAATATGCAAAGGGGTTTCGCCAAATAATGCCAAAAAAGCCAACAAAATGGATTATTTGCTTTACGAAAACAAAAAACACAGCTTTTTATCGTTTTTGGACATGGACACGTAAAGAATTTAGCCATGTATTTGCAGTACGCTATTATCCAGAATACAATCAATGGTTTGTAATGGACTTTAATGACCAGGGTTTTCGTTATAAAATTTATAAAGATGATAGTGCGACACATTTAATTGCATTTTTAATCAAACGTTGTATTTGTGTAGATTACACGCCTAAATCGTCAAAGTCTTACACACCTTTATGGTTATATTGCACAACATTTATTAAGCATTTGGTAAATATTCGTAAATTTTGGATTGTTACACCGTATCAATTGTATTGTGAATTGCTAAAGCAAGGTGGAAAGGTCATTTTTACTGAAGATGAAAAAAGGGTCAAAAAATAATTGGAGCATATTTGCTAAAGGTATGGGTGGTAAAAACTTTCATGCCCATAAAGGAACTGTAAATGTACGCCAAAGAACATTTATTATTGGCTATGATAAAGATGGTAAAGCAATAACAAAAACAATCTTAATTAAAAATAAGTAAGGGTAAATCTATGGGTGGTATGTTTAAAACAAAAATTCCAGGAAAATCTCCAGAACAAATACAAGCCGAAGAAGCTGAACGAGCAAGACTAGCCGAAGAAAAAAAGCAAGAAACCTTTGCTAAAGCAGAAGAACAAAGAAAATTTGCTGGTAATTTATATGGACAACAATCTCTACAAGACGAAGATATGCAAGGATTTCAAGGATTTCGCACAACCAAAACAATGGGTAGATACCGATGAGAACAATGTTCAGCGAAGCTGATGATGGAAATCCAGCACCATCTACAACAGGTGCAAATACGGATGGTGAATTAAAACGTGTTTTAGATCGTTATAAAAAAGCAAAAGGGCGTTGGCAATCTTGGTCTGATATTTGGGAAGAAATTTACGATTATGTTTTACCCCATCGTGAAAGTTTCTTTGGTGAATTTGCTGGACAACGTAGAACCGAAAATATTTATGACGAAACAGCTGTAACTGGATTACCTAAATTTGCATCAAGATTACAACTTGGCTTTTTTCCTCCAAATGGTAGAGCATTTCGTTTAATGCCAGGACCAGAATTTCCAAAAGAATTATTAAATCCAAACTTACAAAAGGAATTGGATAAAATCACCGATTTACTGCATGAAGGATTGCGTAATAGTAATTTTAATGCAGAATTGCACGAAGGATTGCAAGATTTAGGTCTTGGAACAATGAATCTTCTTGTTGAATCAGGAAGATTTTCTGGCGATTTGCATTTTACAGCTGTTCCTCCAACGCATATCGCACTTCTTCCTGGTGCGTTGGACACAGTTACCGATTGGTTTCGTTGGATGCCAGAATGTGATATTACCGAAGTCAAACATCGGTTTCCTTTTGTTAAATATACAAAAGAAATGGAAGCCGTACAAAAACGTGATCCAAAACGAAAGACGAAATTATTAGAAGCAACCTGTTATGACCAAACGGATCGTTTTAAGGATGAATATACCTATTATATTATATCGGAAACCGATAATAAAATTTTATATAGTCAACAATTAGCTGGCAAAGCAAATCTTCCGTGGATTACGACACGTTGGTCTAAATCTGGTTTTGAGGTATGGGGTCGAGGTCCAGTATTACAAGCCATGCCAGCAATTAAAACATTAAATTTAACCGTTCAGTTAATTTTAGAAAATGCAGAAATGGCAATTGCTGGATCGTACGTATATGACGATGATGGCGTATTTAATCCAGATAATATTACCATTCAACCAGGCACATTTATTCCTAAAGCACCAGGATCTTCGATTGATGTTTTAGGCAGCCCAGGGCGTTTTGATGTTGGGCAAATGGTTTTAGAAGATATGCGAAGAAATGTAAGAAAGGCTTTATTTATTGATGAACTTGATAGTCGCCAGAATGCGAAAACCCCCTTATCAGCCACGGAAGTGTCGGAACGTTTGGCAGATGTTGCGAGGGATATGGGTGCAGTTGCAGGGCGTATGCAAAAAGAATTTTTACAACCGTTAGTGGAACGTATTGTTGCGATATATACAGCACAAGGATTAATGGAATTACCAAAAGTGGATGGTAGGCAAATTCGCGTTGTACCAGTATCGCCTTTATTACGAGCCCAAGATCAACAAGACGTTGCTGATTTTGTAAGATTTCAACAAACAGTAGCTGGAACATTTGGTCCAGAAATTACGCCAGCATTATATAAACAAGAAAATGTCATTCGTTATTTAGCTGGCAAATTTGGTATTCCAGAGGACTTATTAGCTTCCTCAGATGAAGTGCAACAAAATATTGAGTTAGCACAACAGCTAATGCAACAACAAGGCATAACTCCTAGATGACCAAGCAAAAAGTAAATCTATCTATTGATGGTAGAGGTTACACAGATGATGTGGAAAAAGATTTAAATTCCAAGGCTTACGGATTGTTTGGATCAGGCATTGGCAAACAATTTTTAGAATATTTAGAGGGAATATCTACGCGAAATATTTATCCTCCAGGCACAAATATAGAAACACTAGCACACGCTGAAGGTGCAAGGTGGATTGTCGCAGTTATTCGTGGTCGAACACAATTAGGGAAAAAACAACATGACTGAAGAAACACAACAAACAGAACAAACACAAGAAACAACAGAAGCACAAGTACAGACAAATCCATCCGATAGTGGGGAAGAAGAAGCTCCCTCTAGACCAGATTGGTTGCCTGAAAAATTTGAAACACCTGAACAATTAGTTACTTCTTATGGGGAATTGGAAAAAAAGTTTCATTCCAGACGCGATGATTTAAAAAGCGAAGTTACAAAACAAGTGCATGAAGAAATCAATAAAGAAGCATTAAAAGGTGTTCCAGAAAGTGCTGGAGATTACGAAATTAAAACAGAAGTTGATGGAGAATTTGTTGATGTTGAAGAAACACCTATGACGGAGTGGTTTCGTAGCGTTGCACATAAATATGGATTAAGCCAAAAAGATTTTGCAAATGTTATGCAAGAATTTGAATCGGTTTCATCACAAATGGGTCCAGATTGGAACGAAGAATCTAAAGCGTTAGGCGAACACGCAGAAAAACGTTTGGAACGCGTTGATGCTTGGGCTTCTACAACATTGTCAAAAGAAGCATATCAAACCTTTGCAGCAATTCCAGCAAATGCAGCCATGGTTAAAGCCTTTGAAGAATTAATGGAAGCATCAGGCGAACCAAAGTTTAATATGGTGGATTCCAATACTTTTCAAGAAGAATTATCTGAAGCAGATTTAAAAGCCATGCAAGCTGATCCAAAATATTGGAAAGATAAAGATCAAGCGTTTATCCAAAAGGTACGATCTGGATTTAATAAACTAGCATTAAAAAAGCACGGAACTTTAGTCCAACAATAGTAATGTGAATTGAATTAAATCTTTTCTTGCATCAATACTATGATTGCACGAAAAAGCCCTATTCAGTTGGTAAAGCCCTTTTTGGATAACTTAACGCTAACTCAATACGATAACTTGGAAGTGTGAGTGTAATATTTTTAAACTTATTAGGAGAAAACAATGGCAGTTTCTACCATTAGCACCTCCTTTATCGAGGAGTTTGAATCTGGCGTTCACATGGCGTACCAGCGAATGGGTTCTAAACTCCGTAATACAATACGTAACCGAAATGGTGTTAAGAATAAAACAACATTTCAAAAAATCGGTAAAGGGTTTGCGACAACAAAGGCAAGACACGGAGCTGTAGCACCGATGAATCTTGAACACACCAATGTCAACGTTACATTAGAGGATTACTTTGCTGGTGAATGGGTCGATGATCTCGATCAGCTAAGAATTAATCACGATGAAATGATGGCAGCTCAACAATCTGGTGCTTATGCACTAGGTCGTAAAACTGACGATTTAATCTTGGCAGCAATGACAGGAACAACATCTGCACATGATGAAACATCTAATGGCATTACATTAGCTTGGGCATTAGGTCTGATGGAAGCATTTGGTAATAACAATGTTCCAGACGATGGCAGAAGATATGTTTGTGTAGGCTGGGAACAATGGTCACAATTAATGAGTATCGACCAATTCTCAAGAGCTGAATATGTTGGAACAGATCAACTACCATTTCCTGGTGGTATGACTGCAAAACAATGGCTTGGCTTTATGTGGTTTCCACATTCAGGACTAACTGGAATGAACGGTTCTGGAGCAGCTGGCACAACACATCGCGAATGTTTTGCGTATCATGCTGATGCTATTGCTCATGCAATTGGTGCAGATATTAGTTCAAATATGCAATATCACAACGATAAGGATTCGTATTTTATCTTAAATAAAATGCAGATGAATTCAGTTCTTATTGATGCTGAAGGTGTATTTGAATGTGAATTAAAGAATTAGGAGGAACGAACATGGCATTTACTAAAGCAAATTTATCGTTGGTTTCCTATTCTGGAAATGGATTTCACATCTGGCACTATACTACAACAGATGCAAAGGCAACAATTGACTCAGCTGGCTACTTTAATGATGCAAGCAATGAAATGAATGTCGGTGACATGATTTTTGCAGCTACATCAACAGGTGGCACAGCAGAATATGGTATCTTTTGTGTTAATGCAAATGCAAGTGGTACAGTCGATACAGCTGATCTTGTTTCCTTAAGTGGAACTGATACCGATTAACTTTAACCAGGGCAATGTAAAAGTTGCCCTTTTTCAAAGAGGTTATTATGCCAACATATAAAGGTGTAAAATATCCTTATACAAAACAAGGATTAAAAGCACATAAAGAAGCAACAAAGAAAAACACAAAAAAGATGGGCAATAAGTAATGGCAACGGATGCTTCTCGTTTTGTTCGTGATACAGGAATTGTAGGTGTAACTGCTTATGGTGGATATCGTGCAATAAAAGGTATTAAAAATGTTAGAGCAGGAATACGAGAGGAATACCGTCAATCTCCAGCATATAGAGAAAAGTTAAAGGGTAGATTGTCTAAAAGTTTAGGTAAGATAATGCCAGAAACAAAGCCTAAACCTAAACCTAAACCTAATTTTCTTTTTCAAATTGGAAAAGCGTTTCGCACAATGGGTAAGATTGGTGTAAAAACATCCCCATTTGTAGCAGCTGCATCAATGTTAACACCCAAAAAAATAAGCAAATCATCACAATTAAAAGATTATGAATAAATGGAAATTATCTAATGCCAACAACACCTAGTACCGATATTGAAGTTGCACAAAAAGCAATGGTGTTGGTAGGAATGGAACCCTTAACAGCATTTACAGATAAAACAGACGAAGCAAAAGTAGCAAATACAATTTATGAAGATATTGTTTCCGATTGTTTAGCCACACATAACTGGAATTTTGCAACTGGGCAAAAAACATTATCACGTTTAACAGATACACCAGTAGATCGTTGGGATGCTGCTTATGCATTACCGACTAATCCAGAAGTAATGCAAGTATTAACTGTTACGATCGAAGATGTCGTGCAATCGTATGATATTTATGAACGCTATGTGTATATTAATGCACAAACTAGCGATACAGTTGTTTTAAACTATTTATTTCGACCAGAAACACAATATTGGACTCCAGCCTTTACACTTTGGGTTATTTATCGCCTTGCATCTGTTTTGGCTTTATCAGTTACACGAAAAGCTGATATTGCAAAACAATTTGTTGCAATGGCAGATAATCAATTTCGTGTTGCTAAATCAAGAGATAGCCAACAAGTCACAACACAAGCCCTCAGACTCTCCAGATTTCACAAAGTACGTTTGGGTAATGGAATATACCAAAGAATTGAAGGCACGACTCCATAGGCAAATGAATGGCATTACTGAGGACATTTTACACAAACTTTACTGGTGGAGAGGTTACACCCCTATTATCTTCCAGAATTGACACCGAAGCGTATCAAAATGGTGCAAAACAATTACGCAATGTCCGTATTCGTTCTCAAGGTGGTGTTACACGCAGACCTGGAACATTATATTTACAAACCTTAACCAATACAGATTATCAAGTTGAACCTTATGTGTATGACGAAGATGAAGCGTATATTATTCTATTTCGTAATACAGTTATTGATATTGTAGATGCTTCAAGCCCTACAACAATAGTGGATACTATTACATCAGCACCTTACACAACAGCAATGCTTGGAAATATTCGTGTTGCTCAAAGTGGCGATACAATGATTATTACCCATCCAGACGTAGAAATAAAAAAACTAACACGAACAAGTGCAAATAATTTTAGTTTGGATCAATATGTTTTTGATACTGCGAGTACACCAACAAAGGTATATCAGCCCTATCATAAGTTTGTTGCAGCTTCGACATTTATTACGCCAAGTTCTGCATCAGCTGGTTCAATTACTTTAACAGCAAGTGCCAATACATTTTTAACAAATCATGTCAATCAAACATGGCGTTTTGTTGATAGTGCTGGAAAAGTGGTTTATGCATTAATTACTGGTTATACAAATTTTACAACAGCAACAGCTACGTTGTATGATGATTTAGCAAATACCAATATTATTTATAACTTTGGTGAACCTGTGTTTTCTGCACTTCGAGGATATGCAAGAACCTGTATTTTCCATGACCAACGCTTAATTTTTGGTGGAAGTAAATCTCTACCTAATCATATGTTTATGTCTAAAGTAAGTGAGTTTTTTAACTTTGATGTTGGTACATCGCAAGATGCCGATGCAATACAATTTCAAATTGCTGAAAATCAAGTATCAGAAATTAAATCGTTAGCATCATTAAGGCATTTAACTGTTTTTACATCCGAGCAAGAATTATATGTTCCAACATCCGAAAACAAACCCTTAACACCAGCAACGGTAACCATTAAAAAGCAAACAAATTATGGTAGTGGTGCAATTCAGCCAGAAGTGTTTGATGGTGCTATTGTTTATGCCACAAAATCTTTAGGTGCAATTCGTGAATTTGTATTTTCCGATATTTCACAAGCCTATAATTCGGATGCATTAACGATTGTTTCCCAAGATACCATTGGAACACCTTCCAAAATTACAGCACAACAAGAAGCATCCGATCAAATTGAGGGGTATTTATATATGGTAAATACCGATGGTGATTTATCTGTATTTATGTCTATTCGTAAAGAAAAACTACAAGCCTGGTCAAAATATACCACAACAGGAACAATTAAAAATATTGTGAATGTAAATCGTCAAATTTATTTAGTTGTGCAAAGAACCTTTAATTCAACCAATTACACAATGCTTGAAAGATTAGATAACACTTGTTTTTTAGATTGTTCCAAGAAATTTACAAGTTCCCCATCAAATAACGAATATTCTGTTTCCCATTTAGCATATGGTACAGTTTATGTACGTTCTGGTAATTATTCATTAGGAGAACATACTGTTTCAAGTGGTGGTGTTTGTACTACAACTGAAACCGTTGGAACAGCTGAAATTGGATTAAATTTTACGCCAACAATACAAACATTACCTCCAGAATTTCAATTACAAGAAGGTGTAACAGTTGGCGAAAAAAGACGTATTGTACGAGCTGTATTGGATTTATATGAATCGTTAAGCATTACTGCAAAAGGTACAGAAATATTAGTGCGTAATGTAACAGACGATTTATCAACCGAACCTTCTAAAATTACAGCACGAAAAGAAGTATATTTATTAGGATGGTCTACGGATGGCACAGTAACAGTAACAAGTTCAGACCCCCTTCCCTTAACAGTAAATGGAATTATGTTGGAGGTAGAAATATAATGGGTGAAGTAGCCTTAATAGTTGCATCAGCTGGTTTAAAATTAGGTGCAGCTAAAATGGAAAAAGACCGTTATGAAATGCAAGCACAAGAAGCTCGCGAAAATGCGAATTTGTCACGATTATCTGCAAAAGGTCAAGCAGCTGATAGAGAAAGGCAACGCAGAATGCAAATTAGTTCTATTCGAGCAGATGCAGCTAGTCGTGGTATTTCTGCAAGTCCTGGTGGAACAATCGGTAGTTTAATTCGTAGAGAAAATACATTTGCTAAAATAGACTCTAATCGCATTATGCTTATGGGCGAAAGCAAAGCAAGACAATATGGATTAAGTGCAAAAGCATCAAAACAAGCTGGTAAAGGTGCATTAATTAGTGGAGTGTCTAGTGCATTTGGGCAAGGTGCTGAATATAAAATGGCAAAAGATTCTGGAAAACAAAATAAGGCTTAATAAATATGGCATATAAACCAACACAAGGACCACAAGTTACATTACAACCAACTGGTACTACGGATTTATCAGGATTTGGTTCTTTTGCAAATGCAATATTTCAAGCTGGAAATACGTTTGGAAATATCGCTGTAAATATGGCACAAGAACAAAATAGAAATGCACAAAACGCTGAAGCTTTTCAAGCAAAAATATTAGCAAATGATGTTGTCGATCAAAATGGTAATTTAATTACAACAAAAGAAACACAGCAAATTGCTGATAATTTTATCTATTCCAATAGTGCTAAAATATACAGAGAAACAGCTGATTTAAGTGTAACAAAGTTTGTATCAACAAAAGTTGCAAATGATCTTGATCTTTTATTGCAAGAATATCCTCGTGGTGGAGAGGAATATGAAAACAAAAAAGATGCTTTATTATCTAAAGCCAGAAATTCTGTTGAGGGAAATGTTAATGCAACAAATTTACTGGAAACAGATCTGCAAACAATTGGAAATAAAGCAGATAATATTATTCAAAAAAATGAACTTATACATGCCTGGGAAAAACGAAAACTCGGTGATGTGGAAACAGTTAATCATTTAGTATCAGATTTAACAGACACAATTGCAAATCATTACTCTGATATAAAAGGTACAGATGTTTTAAGCAATGAAAACGTTAAAGAAACTTATGAAAACATTCTAAATATTATCAACGGTCTTTCTGCTAATCCAAATTTAAAAGCTGAAGAATTAAATGCGTTACAAAAAGTAGTATTAGATGCAATTGGAACTGGAATTATTCACGGAGAAATTAATAAAATTCGTATGGATCATCCCAACGAAGCAATGTTTCAACGTGTATCTACAAAATTCTTAAATGAATTACGCGATGGTGATTTTAAAAACATTAATGGTGTATTTAAAAATTTAGGTGCGAATTTACAAATCAATCAAGATCAAATGCTAAAGATTGCAGAAAATTATGTAAAAAATCATCGAGCCCAATTTGAACGAGAAAGAACTCAAATTGATAGAGTGTCAAAAGAAAATGGAGATGAATTACTATATAAAATAACAGTTGGTGAATCAATCTTTCCAAGCATAAAAGAGTTGCAAGAAGATTCTGTATTTCAATCACTAGAATATAAAGACAAAAATAGAATAATTAATTCTGTAAACGAGTTAAATTCTAAGATTGCAAAAG
>CEUO01015289.1_pt1 | contig 10766 bp, 9 predicted proteins | sample 531391 | NCBI WGS metagenome assembly CEUO01 (sample SAMEA2622799, study PRJEB7988) | marine metagenome | isolation source: saline water (ENVO:00002010), including
TATTCTCTGTTACCACCTGCATCAATTAATAACACATCATATTTTAAAATTTCTGGTGTAAAAGTTGCTGTCTGTGTATCTGTTAAAGTTATACTCACCGATCCAGCGACTCTATCTGTATAAGAAACAGAAAAGTCAGCAAATTTTGTGGTGCGTGTTTCTTCCCAAACCTGTGCAGCAACAGTAAATCCTGTTAAATTAATAGCATTATTATTACCATCTTTGAAAACTAAAGGAATGGTATGATCTGACCTTCTCTGAAGGGTAAAATTATAAGTTCCAGGTTCGATTGCCATTTAACTAGACCAAGATGAGGGAGTACCATAGGCAATTGTAGGTGTTCTTTGTTCAATTATTTTATTTTTTAATTTAGTTTCTATCTCTGTTACTATTTCATCTGTTAAAGCTGTTTTTACCCAACCTATAACCTGTTCTTTTGTAAGATCTTTGAACTCTATAAAAGTTTCACCTTTTTCAAAACCTTGTGAACTATTTAAAACAGATTCATAATTATCAGAAGATGTACATTTTACGTTCCAATTAACAGAAGTTACTAAACCTTTATCAGGTTCAGCAAGATTATATCTTAAAGCTTCACCCGAAGTATCCAAATCCCAAGTATAAGTGTATGTTGGATCAGCCATTAGTTAAACATTTAAAGTAAATATAGCTTGAAAGCAAGTATAAGTCTATTTAGATTCTAAAGCTTCTACTCTGGCAATGAGTTCCTGTAATGCTGCCACCGTAACAGTTATTAATTTTGTTGGATCAAGTTTCTGCATCTCTTTCCCATCTTTTTCTCCTATTACTGCTTCTGGACAAACTTCAGAAACTTCATGTGCTAAAAATCCATCATAAGTATTAAAAGTAGTTGGATTTTTTTCTTTTGCTTTTATGAAGTTAAATCTTTTTGGTTTAAGTTTTTTAAATCTTGTAATACCATCATCAATATCAATTATATTTTCTTTAAGCCTGTAATCAGATTCTCCAGCAATAATAATACCAGAACCATCAGATTGAATTTTTATACTTCCTTGTTCAACACCATCATTTCTAAATATTATCATCTGTCCACCATTTGTATTAGTGTTAAGGCTCATAGTTGGGTTAGAATCATTTCTACTTATGTGAAGACAAGGAGCAGTTTCAAAAGCTGCACCTGTAGTTGTATTGTTAAATCCTGGAGTGCTTGAGCTATCTTGAAAAAATCTTATATGCCCTGGGCTTGTAATTATCATTTTTGAAGTTAAACTTCCGCTATTTTGAGTTGAAAACACAAGCCTAGCATCGGTTGTGGCTCCATCTTGTCTTGCAAATATAGAAGCTACGTCATTCGTTCCAGAGAATGCGTTAAATCCACCGAAAATTTGACCACTGGTGACTGTTCCTGTATTTCTAAATGATGCGTATGATATACCACTAGCACCTTGCACTTGAAGCAGTCCATCACCTACTGAAGCTGCTGCGTTAAGACCAACAACAACTTTTCCAGTGCTTGTAATTATTTGTCTTGTACTACCATTAACAGCAAACTTCATTGATGTGGCTTCAGCATTTTCAAAAACTGAGTTACCGTTTGAATCAATACCTATAAATGTTCCGTCTGTTGACCCTGCTCCATATCCACCAGTTGTAAATTGGGCTTTGCAGTTACCACTAGCTCTATGAGCTCTAAATGAAATTTGGCTTGAGTTCCAACCTGTGACAACTCCGACATCTCCCGCAAAAAACACTCCACTGGCATCAATCATTGCTCTTAAAAGATTAGAGCCACTAGCATTTGGAGAGAAAAAAGCAAAACGATTTGCCTGAGAAGAATGTGCTCCTCCATACAAGATTATGTTTGCACCAGCAGAAACAGAACTACCACCTGATATTCTTAATTCACTTGTATTATTTTCTCTAAAAATTTGTGAAATTTTACTAAACGATGTAACTCCTGAGTTAGTGCCAAAATCATCTTGCGTTAATAAAGTACTATTTTGATGAGGAATATTTATAGTTTTATCTCCTGCTCCAGAACTAGGTACTACCTGTTTTACATTTAATGTTGCATTTGTATGTGCAAACTGTAAAAACCTCGTGCTATTTAAAGCTAATCCATCAGTGTTAAAAGTAGCTCTTCTAGTTCCAGCTACAGTTATATCAACACTATCAGTTGAGTTTTCTTTATAAATACCTGTATTTGTTGTTCCAAAATCTAATGCAGGAACAGATGCGGATTGTCCTTGTCTTGATAAATTTAGTCGTCCTGTCATTGTCGCACCAGTGGCAGACAAGAAACCTAAATTTGCAGTTGTTATATTGCCTATTGTTGTAATGTCGCTAGGATTCGTTCCATGTTTTATTTTTAAATTACTACCATCAAGAAACATAGTTCCAACAACTGCGTATGTTGGTACTCCCGAACCAGAGTTAGTAGACAGGACAGCATCAAAAACAGCATTTAAGTCTGCTAGGACCTGGGCTCCCGTTCCATCATCGATATCGTAATCTTGTCTAGCCATTTTAAGTTCTGTTTTTCATATTCTACACGCCTTTCCCAAAACCACTAGCAGTGTATGAAAAAGTTCTGGTCACATTAGCAGTATTGTCATCTTTATCTTTAATAGTTAAAGTGAAACCTGTTCCTGATATGTTAGTTATTTGGAAAGTTTCAGCAAACAATAGTCCAGTTACAGAAACTCCAACTGAAGGATTAAAAGTTCCACCACTAAACCCTGATCCTCCTGTAAAGAAGGGAGAATTAAAAGTTACAACTTTAGTTCCGCCACTTGTCTGAAGCAAAGTACCAACTTCAATTCTCTGGTCAAAAAGTAGTTTATAACCAGCTTCTATAACATGAATATTTTGGTTTGGATCGGTAGAAGATAGTGCTAAACTAAATCTCAAAAATCTTGTTGTAAAAATACCACTAGCAAAAGGTACAGCAGTACTAAAACTACTTTCTGAACTTTGTCTTGTCTGCACTAATATTTTACAGTCTACGAAATCTGCACTAGGACCACTGAAATTACCATCAGTTGCATAATTTTTCCAAGTAACACCATTTGGGGGACCAGTAATAAGTTGTGTAATGTTTGAATTTGCAATATCACCTACTGTTGTCAGTATTCTGTCTACTGACACAGCAAAATCAGCACCTAAATCTACATCATTAGCAAATGTATAGGAACCAGTAGAGTTTGTACTTGTTAGACGTAACTTATTAGTTTCAAAAACAGTAACGCCACTTTTAACTGAACTATTGAAATTATTATTTTCTTCTTCATGAATTTCAGCTATTTTTTTCGGTATGCTGTCTGGTTTTGTAATTAATATTGAAGTTGCAATTTTACTAAATCTTCCTCCATCATCTGCAAATTTCAACAAATACTCGCCAGTAAAAGCTGGTACAACAACTTCAGTACTGGCACCAGAAATCGCATCAATTAAATTAGCTGAATTATTCCACGTTCCAGAGCCGTCTGTTTTACTGTTGTGCTTTATATAAACAAAACCACCATGTATTACATCAAGAGAAGTTGATCTGTTCCATCTTAATCTTATATTTTTATCATCTACAGGCTCAAATGATAACCCTGATACATTCTCTGGTATTTCTGATAAACCAGCAGCATCAAAAGTTGTTCTTACGAAACTACTGGACATAGTTCCCAAAGCATTGAAGGTATAAATTCTAAACTCGTATTTTCCTTTTTGACTATTTTCTATAGTGAAGTCAGGTCTAAAAATAATTTGAGTAGTAAAGTTACCGTTATTAAGCCTGTACTGAACTTGATATTGTGTTACACCAATGACTGTAGGCCAAGATATAGTTAAAAAATTTACTGCTTTATTCCTAATAACAACTATCCTTTCATCTACTGTTGGAGTATCTGGTAAAAGAGGTGGGTCATTCAATACAGATATTTTTCTTGGTAACAATGCAGTACCATCTTCAATATTTGCATATTTACCATCATTATATTTAATTGCAGTAATCGCATAATTAATATCATCCTGTTCTTCTACGGTTACGACTCTAAATTTTTGAGGTTTTAAATTTGTACTTTCAGCAAGCCAAATAGTATTGACATTAACTTTCTTAGTTGAAGTATCTGTAAAGGCACTTGTAACTTTAATCTGTTTACTATTTGTTTGTTGCAGTGTATTGGTTTCGGTCACGTCTATATTCTTCTGTTCAACAGTGCCGTCAGACATGATTACACTTATTTTTTGATCTGTTCCAGCGAGTGTAGATATTAAATTAGTTGTATCATCAACTGTTAAAACAGTATTATCATCACTTATCGAATTTATTCTGCCACCAGCCCTTTGTAGAGATTTCACTGGATCGTTTATTTCAATTACTGTACCAGGTCTAACGATAGAACCTGCATCTATTGAAGTTGAAAAACTTACAACCTCTGACTCTTCTTCTTCCGTAAATACAATAGCCTTTGCTAATCTCAAAGCTTGCTTCTCAGAAGTACAACCAAATGCTTTTACAGTCTTTTCAATCAATCCAAATTTAGCTATCCTTGCTGCTTGTACCGCATCTGTCGGATCATCACCATATACGGCATAATCAATCTCTCTTGTCTCATTATTAAAAAAGCTTACTTTTATTACTGTGTGCCTTTGTTTATTACTCGCACCAGAATAACTGAATCCAGCGTCAGTTACATTAGCAAGGTTAAATAAATAAGAAGCATCAGTTGGCCTGTCTTGTGTAATAGTGAGAGTTCCGCTTGTCCAGATAGGCATGCATCTCATTACTCCTGCTAACTCATTTATTAATTTGAAAGCATCATTACTATTCTGAATATTTACATTACAACTGAACCTAGCCTCTTCTTCAACAATTTCATTTGCATATCTGCTCGCAGCTACAAAACTCTGTATATCCAAAGTTGTTGACGTTCCATTTGAGGTGAACGTATTATCGGGATCTAAAAAAGTTCCAAATCCATATCTTGAGTTTGTTAATAAATCAAGAAGAATCATTGAAGGACATGAAGTCCATACAGCAGCACCCATAGTTCCATTAAATATATAGCCGTCTGGATATTGTATTCTTCCTGTATTAACATCCACTGTTGGAGTTCCAGATCCATTTGCACCCGCACCAGGAATCCTTACCTTTATGCCACGAATACGGTAGGCCCTCTCGGGTATCTTGCTGAACTGTTCACTTGAAACTCTTAAAGCATGATACGCACAGTCTGGGTAAGAAAGTTTATCGTAAAAAACCTTAGTAAAACTTGCCCATTCAAATTTATCTATGAATTTATCTGCATCTGCCGATGGTACGTCTGGTGTCTTACGGACTACTCTTACAAAAACTTGAGTAAAATCATTATTACCATCTAGATTAATAAGATATTCTTTTTGATACCTATCTTTACTGCGACCAGAAATAATTTCATTAGTTGCATTGTCATCGTTTTCATCGAACTCAGCATCAGAACCTACAACTGTTGCAAAATTATCTGTACCGTCACTATTTGTTGGACTTGATGGATTGGAACCTCCTACATAAGCAAGTTGTATTTTTAATTCAACACTAGATCCTTCAACATCTCCATTGTCCTGAAATTTCTGTATCTGAGGAAATTGTATAACAACTTTTACCGCATCCACTCTAGATGATGAATCTACGGGATTATTGTCACTAATTGATCTGGATACACCAACACTTGTAGAACCGTCTGGATTACTATGCAACACCTCAATAGGGTTTGCTAACTCATTTCCGCTTTCTAAGTTTAACTCTTCATCTGCAATACTTTGTATAAAAGTTTGATTACTGCTACCGAATCTTGTTTTAAAACTTACATCTCTAAAATTAAAATCTGAATTTTGTGTGTTTTGAGTTCTTGTTACATAATCTTCTGCACTTGTAGGTATGGCTAAGACTGGCGTTCCATCAAGAAACACATCGCTTAATGCCGAAGTTGTATAATTACTTGCTGACTTGGCAATACCTTTTTTAGATGGAGTAGCGAAACCTTCGATCTCTCCTTCAGATACCAAATCTAGAACAGTTGCAAACTGTTTACTTTCTAATGTGTCAGGTGCTCTATATGGTTGACGAGAACCTCCTCCAAAAAAATTACCAGCACCTTCAATTTTTTTCGTCATGTGGTAGTTCCCTCTGTTTCAACTTGTATTTGGTTCGTATCCACTGAAGCAGAAATAACTACTGATCCAGTTGTGATCTCTCCATACACTACAGGCAATGTAGTTCCTGGTCTAGCAGTATTTTGAATACCACTAAAACTAAATGATAGTCTAGGATCTGCTTCACCATCTGGAGGTTCTGGAAGAGGAAACAATATATCTGATACTCCACTTAAAACTAAAGCACCACCTATCGTTGCTAATCCTTTCTGAATTAAACCAACTTTGGCAAATCCTTTAGAAAATGCTACACCTAGTCCTGCTGAAGTTCCTATGGAAAAAAATGATAAACCTATTAAACTTGCCCCTAATAAAATTTTCCCAAAGTTACCGCCTGCTCCTCCAATTACAGGCACAATATTAATACTTGATTTTCCTACGGGGTGGGCTAATTCATCTTCTCCTATCTCCCGTTTATCTATTACAACTTTATAGTACTTATCTGACATATACTTTTCTACACCCTTAAAGTTATAAACCAAGAATCGCACTGCCTCAGCAGGACTGTTAATTACTACATCAAACTCTTTATGACCAACAAAGTCAGCTAAATCTCCATGTAATTTAAGAGTTTTCAACATATCTGTACCTCTTTGCTGTACATTTTAACAACCACAAACTATAAGGTTCTCTACAACTCAGTCTATCTGTTAAGTGATGTAATACCATATCCCCAAGATAAATTGCGACATGGTTTAAAGTTGGATGCATGATACTCATTAATAAAACATCACCCTCCTGTAAAGTTTCATCTAAACGTAATTCTCTGAAACCAGTTCTCCAAGCGTAGCTTTCAAATAAAGGATTTTCTAAAAACTCTTCTGGAGACATACTACGATCATAATCTCTAAGAATAACTCCTCTTTCCTTTTTATAATAATCTCTTACTAAGCTCCAGCAGTCTGTTACACCCCAAATCCATCTCCTGCCTAAAAGTTCTGGAACATAACCATCTGGTTCTCTATAAATCCATTTAGCAGTTCTAGGGTCAACTATGTACCACGGTAACTTATGCTTTTCACAGTTAACCTTATCGCTTTCACTAAACGCAAGAGTGGTTGTGGGATGACTATGAATTACAGCTATAACATCACCCAGCTTGGATGCTTTAACATAGTCGTTAGGGTCTAATATAAAAGTCTGTTGACAATTATTAGAAATATTTTTACAAGCAAAATAAACTTCCTTTCCTTTCACATTTAAAAGTAAGCCCACAGACTCATTGGGGGCATCTTCTCTTGCATGATTAAGTGCTTTATCTCTCCAATGCATTACACAAAAGATCCTAAAGATGGAAATAACTTTCTAGTACACTGTCTTTTTGGTGCTCTTACCCCTACTAAATCAAAGGCAGCAGCTAGTTCAAATTCAACAACATCTCTGTTTTCACTTGCTTTTCTGTCAATAGTATAAATTTCTCTAGGAAATTCAGCATCAGGGTCAGGTGTACCGAATGGATTCTCAGGAGGATTACCTCCAATAGGAGGAAAATTGGCAGCATCTAAAAAACGTGCCAAAGTTCTTATTCTGGTTACAGTCGCTCCCATTAAATCATTACCACTGGTCACCTTATTAACTAATAACAATATTGCTGACATCGTTCCCTGTATATTAGATACAATTAATTTTGGTCTAGGCAACTGACCTTTTTTATACGCAAATCCTTCTGCTGTTACAGGTATTCTTTGATATGTTTGATTATTCCATTGAATTTCGCCATTTGCATTTAAACTCGTTCCAGCATGAAATCTATAAACAGTATCCAAACCATCAGGGTTATTTTCCGGATAATGTAATTTTTCTTTCAACTCAAGTGTAAATAATTCAATAATTGCAGAAGGAGCAACACCCTGTATATCGCTGAAAACAGGTTTGTTATCTATTGTCATGGTTCAAATACCTCTCTAAATGTTGCCTGTATTGTAGCTCTATTTAAATATGGAATTGATTTAGACCACGACTCACATACAACTTTTCTGGTCACACTTTCTCCAGGTGGTGCGAAGTTAAAACTTGTAGCATTTCTATGTTGCAAATCTAAAAAATCTTCAATTTTTTGTGCATCGGCATTTGATTTTTCAAACCTTAAATTATAGACTTTAGGATTTTGATGTTGAGGTAAACCAAAAACTACTCTTTGTTCAAATCCATCGGCAAAACGTGTGACTCTGGTAAAAGGTGCAGACGTTTTAGTAATTCCGTAGGATGGAGTAGTGCCACCAGCAGAAGTCTGAACGTCATTGTCGTTAAACGTAGCCATTATGCAAGTAAACCTCCAGGTCTTTTCTGCTGTATTAATTCTGATTGTATAGCAACAGATAGAACACGACCAAGTTCTTTACCTCTTTGTTCATCACCTTCAACAGAAGAGCCAGAAGCGTCTACGTTTACTACTATATTTGTTGAACTACCTAACTCATTATTGGGGGTAACTCTGCCTGTAACTCCTGGTGTAAATAATTCTGGTCCACGCTCTCCGACAATATAAGATTTATTAGGTTTAGTAACACCCCCATCAGCAAAGAACCCTCCTATACCTGGAATTGCTCTAAGTAAAGAAGTCGCTCCAAAATCTATTAGTTGCCTTCTAATAGATGCAAATACACTGTTTGCAACCTCACCTAAACTCATTGTTCCCATTATGGCCCCATCTATAGCGTCTACCAGACCTGATTGAATTGTATCTGCTATTCCTTGATAAAGAGTATTAACTCTTTGAAGCTCTTCCTGCAAACGTAAAGCGTTCGCAAATTGTTCTCTTTCTTCCATGTTAATTTTTTCATCAAATTCAAGAGCTTTTCTATCAAATTCTCTAAGTTTCTGTTCTATTTCTGCTTTTCTGCTGCCCATAGTTAATGATTCATTAAGAAATTGATTCTGCTTTTCTACCGACTCTGTTATCTCATCGTATTGCCTTATTCTTAAATCATTTAATTCCTTATCTTTACCTTCTTTGGCTAGTGCCTCCTCTCTCTCCGCTATTTGCCTGTCTAAAGCACCTAACTCTATTGATTTTCTTTTATTTGCTTGAGCACCTCGTACAGTAGTTTCTTTTAATACAGCCCTTTCCGCTTTTAGAGCTAATAACTGTGTATCAGTTTGCGATCCACCTAATTTAGCTAATCTTTTCCTTTCATTTTCAGATGCTCCAGTGGCATTTGCAAAAAATTTAAAGAAAGGAGCCAAAGCTGCTTGCATTTTGGTCATTGCTAACTTAAATTGATTGCCCATAAGCCTACTTGCCTCAGCAAATTCAGTTAGATTCTTTACTCCTCTTTCTCCGATAGCCTTATTCATCTTTTCTGTGGCTAAAGCTAAAGCAACCTGCTTACCTTCTTGTTTTGCAATAAGTTCGATTTCTTTTTCTCTCACTGATCCAGCAAGACCTAAAGAAGTTGTAAGCATTTTTATGTTTGGGTTTAAAGAATCAAACGCTTTGCCTAATTCACTTACACTGTTAAATGCTGTTGTCAATTGAGTTAAAAGAGCAGTTGCTACAAGACCTCCAGCAAACCCACCAGTTTGACCGCCTAGCTTACCTCCAATCAATCCACCACCAAATCCAGCTAATGCCCCAACTGGTCCTTGTCCAAATAACAGAGGAAATGCACCACTTATTAAAGCCCCTGATAAAACACCACTTCCTCCTGCTGCTTTACCTGGAACTGTGCTTTTTCCTGGAAGTAAACTACCTTGATTAGTTATATTTAAAGGAGAACTTGGCCCTAACGGTAAGTTTGAGTGTTTTGGTATAGGTGTTTTCTTTACTTTTAATGTATTATTCTCTAACTTATTTTGTTTTGCTTTCTCTTTTGTTATTTGTTGTTCTCGCCTAAAAGTCTTGGTTGCTAAAGCTAACTTATCTCTTTCTGTTTTTAGGGCTGCTTTTCCTACACCCTTTTGACCCATCGCAATATCGTTTAACTTTTTTATTCTTCGCTCAAGATTATTTAGTTGTCGGTTAATACGTCTAACATTCAGTTGTATATTTACTTCGTAATTAGAACCAGCCACTAATTCAAATAAAACATTGCTTTTAGTTTAGCGTACCTTACGATATTGAGCTTTCTTTTGTGCATCTTCGTAGGCTTTTTTCTCTCTCTCATTCTTGAGACTGAAATATGCGTTCCAACCATAGACTTCCTCTAAAGTCATATTGTTCCTTAAATACTCGACCGTCATTCCTAGGGATTCCGCTATAAGAAATTGAAAATACAGATAATGGTCCTTACTCATCTGGGCTTTTTACGGCATCAGGGGTAGCCTCCTCTCCCAACTCCTGCATCTTAGTCATAAGCTCAAGTAGAACTCCTAATGGTATTTCTCTCCGTAAACTTGCCCTATCTCCTTCATTAAACAATTTCTGACCGTTTTCATCTTCTGCTTTATTAATAATTACTTGAAGAGCGAAATCCATGCTTGTTTCATTCTGTGCTCTATTACTCATTACTAATGTATCATTTATCGCATCTCTATCAGCAATGGTTAATGGTGTCCAGTAAACCTGTAGTATTAATTGACTCTCCTTATAAATACTGTAACTACGCCTTTTACCTATACTAAATGCTTGCTTTAGTTTGTCGATTGCTCTTTCTGCTGCC
>CEUO01039253.1_pt1 | contig 10720 bp, 20 predicted proteins | sample 531391 | NCBI WGS metagenome assembly CEUO01 (sample SAMEA2622799, study PRJEB7988) | marine metagenome | isolation source: saline water (ENVO:00002010), including
TAGAGCAGGGAATGTGCAATTAAGATTAGTTATGTTGCCACTACCAAAGGTAACCATCACCTTATTTCCTTCTCTAAAATCTATAGTGGTATTAGTAGCATGGTAGGATGCTGTCACTTGTTCAAATCCAACAGCTGAATCTCTAAATAGCCAATCCTTTTGATTTATACCTTGTATTGCCCTTACCAACATAACACCACCCACTACTATATCAAGTATATCACCTGCACTACTTTCTATATAAGTATCACCACCACCATCTAAATATAATTTTTGACCTTGATCTATTTTTACATCTGCTCCTGATACAATTAAATCACCATCAGGGTCAAGTGTCATATGAGCATTAGTGCCTGATGCATCATTTGTAGCAAGTATTACAGCACCATTATCTCCTGTATTAAGATCAATAGCAAAAAAATCATCAGGATCACCCAATTCATATATTCTAATATAATTAAATCCTTCTGTAGCTGAAAGTGTAGCATTACCTGTAGTATGGTCATACCATATAACATTTTTAGCAAAGACTTTATGTATTCCATCTGAACCACCTGATCCATATAAGTTAGGAATATTAGCACCATGATGAGAACCTTTGATTTCACCTGTAACCTCTAGATCACTATCTATTTTAGTTTCTTCTTTTGAAACTTCTATAGGAGTGGATTCATCATCAACCTTAATAGGTCTTAAGTTCTCATCTAAAGGATGTCCTTCTTGCAATTTTACATCATTTGGCATCTTTGAACCCCTGTATAACTATATCTCTCAATGCTTTATACTCTATTTTTAGTTTTTCTATTTCTTTAGAGTTTTTCTTACCAACCTTATCAGCATCATTGGGCTTCTCAACGTAGTCAAGTATCTTTTCTATTTTATCTAGCTTAAATTTCTTTATAAGAAAATTAGCTACTCCCTTCATGACAAGCCCTTGAATCATTATTTATTATCGCTTCTTAAGCCTTTAATAAATCCATTGATGCTCGATGCAACTACATTATCTAATAAATCAATAAACCAGGGTTCTATAACAGAGTTCCAGAGCTTTCTAGTTAACTTCCATTTACCTAGACCTAAAGTCATAAGAGTTCCTAGATTCATAGACACATCAAATACTAATGCACTTATTTTATCATTTGGCACTCTTTTTAATAAAAATAAAACTACACCACCCATTGTTAAACCACTTGTTGTTAAACCTATTGTTCCTAAATTATTTGTAATTGTATTAAAAAAATCCATTTTATCTCCTTTAATTATTTTTTTCTTTATTCCATAAATCAAATAAAGTTTTAACTTTTTCCTTTAAAACATCTATATCTACACGCATTCTAGTTAAAGTCATTACTAGGATAACGAATGCTGTTAGTTGTTCCCAATAATTAGTTAAAAAATCCATAGTCTAGTTCCCATCTATAATCTCTCCCCATAGGGAGGTTTTTCCCTTAATTATCTGTATAACGTGTACTGTAAAATAACCATTCTCAAAGAAATCTACAATAGCAAATGCATGACTCCAATTATGTTTTCTATATCCTAGCCATTCATTCTCTTCATCTGACATATCTTTTAGACATCCAATTGACCAGGCTGCCTTCTGACCATCCATATGAGTTATAGAGGATTGTTGAACATCGTGATGATGTCCATACATAATATTAACCCCTAGCTTCATTAAATGATTCCTAGTATGATTTATACTAGCATAATGATGACCATGGTAGAAGTGTAATTTACCCATCTTTAAGTATTTCCCCATAGCATGAAAACTATATCCTCTTTCTTTTAATCTTAGAGTAGATGGAGTTGATAATTTTAAATATGGATGCTCATCATTAAATCTGTTTAACCAATCTTCGTGATTGCCCTCACAAAAATGCTTATTATGACAATTTGCCTTATCAAGGGCTTCGTCTATAATATCCATTCCCTTATTAACATCTTTTATATCTTTTTTGATTGCAGGCATTTGATATTCTAGGGGAGGTCTTTTTTTCTTTTTCCATTTCCAATGACTAACGCTTTCCCATTCTCCTACATCTCCTAGATCGACATAAGAATCAGGTTTAAGTATTTCTATAGATTTGCATAATACCTTTATAGCCTTCATATCAGCTAAAGGGAAATGCTTATCAGGAGTTACTATTGTCCTCCTTACCGGTGTTTTTTTCGCCATCCCACAGTCTCCTTGCCTTGATAAAATGAACATATGCTACAGATATGGCGGTACTTGTGCTAAAAACTAAAATTAAAAATCGTAAAGCAGGGGATATAAAATCAGAAAGTGATACCATATATCCTACTAAAGATGTAGATATTGCTGTAAAAGGATGATTATCCATAGAATCTCTAACCGATGGTAACATCTTTATTAGCCTCTACAAAATGTTTTACTGTTCCTCTGCCTTCAACAGTATTATAAACCGATTTCCAATATGCACCTTGAAGCTCCAAATTACTCCAATCAGGTATTGGGTCTCTGTCTCTACGATAATGAAGTCTACATAATGCTGCCTGTACTGCCATATTCGACATAACTGACATCTCAATATCATCTCCTTTAAACTCCATTCCAAGACCTTCAAGGGCGTCTTGATATTTAGGTCTATAACTTATATAATTTCTTATCATATCATGTAATGTAGCTGGTTCAATCTGCCAAAAACCAATAGCAGGATTTCCGTCTCCATATCCCTTCAATGCCCTATAGCCTGATTCTGCCATACCTGTGCGAACTACCAATGCTAGAGCATTATCACTATAAGAATCTATCTTATAGAGTGCATACTCTGCAATTGCTTTTATCTCTTTAATCATATGGGTAATTTAGTTAACTTTATTTAATAATAAAAGTGGTAATATTTTATGGCTCTGCGTTATACATAATTCGCTTTAAATACTCTAGATCATCCTCTATGCCATTTAGCCTAGCCTCAATAGTACTTAATTTCTCATCCTGTTTTACATCACTTGGAATAGGATCATCCTGTAATTTTTTCATTTCATCTATAATCTGCGTATTTCTAGTAGATTCATTCTCTACAAAAGCTATTCTAGTTGTTAATTGACTATAACCCCAAACAAATGCAGATATAAATCCTACTATCTGTATAATCATTGGTAGACTTATATTTAAACTTGTTTTGTCACTTACTCTATTATTCATCTTCTTTTTTTATTTGCCAAAAATGCTGATTTCTTCCATATGTATTATCCATACAATTACAACATATAGAATCTTCTTCATCTATTTCTATGTCACATTTATAACAGTTATTCATTTTTTTCTCTTCCCCCAACTAAATGGGTTTAAATTTAATTCTTGTTGATACCAATCCATCTGCTCTTGCATATCTGCTATATGTTTTTCTTCTGCTAATTTCCTTTCTTGCTCATGTAGTTCTATCTCTTGTAAAGCAAGTTCCATATTTCTTTCTAGTTCTTGTATTCTACTTTCTAATTGCCAAAAAGCATATACAACCATAGCAGTTCCTGCTATAATCTGTATAAGCCATTTGAAATTAATAGTGATAGCCATAGAGTCTCCAATGATCTGACCTTTATATGATCTAGCACCTTTGCCATTTTCAGGCATTATTTTTTCTTAGATTTTGTAGTCTTCTTAGCTTTCTTTTTAGCTTTTGGCTTAGGCTCAGCTTTTGCCTCAGCATTAATAGGAAGGTCTTTCTCAAATACTCTCCAGGTTCTTTCTTCCCTTGAAACATTATTAATTATATCTTCTCTTCTAGCTCTTAATTTATTTCTAGCCATTTAATTCTCCTTGAGTTATTCAAGGGGGTTTTTACACCCCCTTGATTATTAAAAACACTTACTATGATTAATCAAGTAAGAATACTCTACCTTGACCAGCATTTGTGCTAACAGCATTTCTTACTAAAGTGCCAAATATTTGATCAGCAATAACTTTAGTTCCTAAGAAATCTACATCATACTGCGATTGTAGCCTAGGTTTCATAGAATATGCTATATGACAAGCAGACTTATGAACAACATAACCTTTAACTGTAACATTGTCAGTACCACCACCTGAATCAAAATCTACAGCAGATGAAGTTATATTTTGGCTCATAAGCACAGGCATACCATAGACTCTAGCAACAGCACCGGTAGTTCCAAAAGCAGCACCAAGAGGTGAGCCTACAGTACCTAAAGCTAAATCACCAAGATTAGCCATATTAGCATAAGTACCTGGAGTTAAGCAAACAGTCCAATTAGTCGGATCCGGATCTTGTGCTAAAACGCTAGTTAAAACTAAATCCCAATCAGCATTAACACTCATAGGTGTAGCATTAACATTAATTTGATTTATACCACCACCAGATGCTTTAAGAGAATTTATGATAGCAGTATCAATAGCACTATCAATACTATTTGCCAAAGCATAGCCAAGCTCTTTAGCAAATAAATTCATCATATCATAATTACCCTGAACTTTTATAACATCCTCAATCAATACAGCAGCATATTCGTGTGTATCAACATTCAATGTTTCTTCACCAGCATCGGAAGAGCTTGTCTCCCAACTAATAGTGCCTTCACCTTTAGTTCCCTTGGTAACTTGGTCAATTTTAGGTAAATGTATTATTTCACCTTGAGTAGCCACAAAAGGACTTAGATCGTTACATAAACTAGCTAAAACTAGCTTTTCTTTAATAGCAACCTCAACTGCTGGACCCCATACTTCAGTAGCGAAACTCTCCGCAGCTCTAGTACCTTCACCATTCAGACCACCTGAGATTACTGCATTAGCATTATATGCCATAATTTAATTCTCCTTATTTATAATTTTTCATTACGTCTTGATGCCATGCTCTCCTCTCTTGCTCACTCATTTGCTCATAAGGCTTATCTGTAACAACCTTTCTAGATGCATTTGGTTGATGTTGAGGATTCATTGGCTTAGACTCTTCTTTTATACTAACAATATATTCGAGAGTATCTAAATCTTTCTGACTCATTTTCTCTCTATCTTCCTCTGGCAGCTTTGAAAGCAAACTTTCTCTACGCTTAGACTCATAAGACTCCCATTTTTCCTTAAACGGAGCAACCTGTTCGTATAATTCCTTATACTGTTCCTTCTCTTGCATCTGTTTAACCTTCATGGTCTCTTGTGCCTTAGCATTTTTCTGAACCGTTTCCTCTGCATCCTGCGCTCTCTTGCGAAGTTTTTTTGCATTCTGCACTTCATCAAGATAGAGTGCCTTGTAATCAACAGACTCCTCTTGAGCCTGGGGTGTACTGTCCTGTACTTGCTGTGTATCTTTTGCTTCCTGGTTCATCTGAACTCCTTCTTCTGTCATAATTTTCTCCGATTTTTTTACAGGCAAAGTTAATAATCTCTAGCAATAATATGCAACTAGGAAATTGCCATGAACCTGACAGGCTCACCCATATAGGCTTCTATTTTCTCTAGAACCGATATTGATACTATAACATCTTCCTTATCTTGTTCGTAACCAATATCTAATAATTCTGACATAGCCTTCTTGACTATCATTTCTATTAATTTTAAATCTTTTTTTGTCATTATAGCCCCTCTTTCTCTAATTGCCTTAGAACTCTTGCAGTATGTTTTTCAAAAATACTTTGAATAAATTTACTCTCCCCTAAAAATTTTGGAGATGGGTTTGAATGTGGTCTCTTCCAAGATAGATGCTCTGATACCTCAGACAATGGTATTGTATCACCCTTCCATCTTCTTTTTTGCTTATTGCTAAAGACCCCTGTTTTTATTCCCTTGGGGGTGACTTTGACTTCAATAGCCGATCTCAAATCTCCTTTTACATATAACATAGGATGGTAACTACCACCTCTTTCTCTAAAAACATAGTCATCATCTAGATCATCCCACTTAACTCGCCTACCTTTCTCTGTAAAACCAGCTTCTTCATCGAAATTTTTTAGGATATTTTTTTTGGCTAGGGATGCAATTTCTTTTAATGCATCATCTATGGCTTGTCTAAATCTTGCTTGTATATTTTCTTCTTTAGCCATTCTGCTCTACATCTACCTCCACCGGATCTGCTAATTTTTTATTATTTTCAATAATCTTTCTTGCATCTTCTAAAGACAAATCTGAATTATTTCGCTTTAGAATCTCCTCTAATGTAATCAATCCATGGGATAATTCCCAATCATCTTTTTGAATTTGTTCAGAAATTGCACGAGGATACTCAGGCTCTTTAAAGTCTATAGAAAAAGTATTAGGAAGAGTCACTCCATTAACTTCTGCGATCCTTCTCTCTAATCTATATAAATCTTTTTCTATATTTCTCCAATTCTCTATATTATCTTTATAATCTTCAACAAACTCAAAATCTTTTATACGAAGAGCTAGACCTGAAGAGGGTCTATCTTGATTAGAATCAAAAGTAACATACATATGTTTTGATACTGCCAACATCTCTATCATACCTTTTGCTATTTCTAGCACTTTTTGAGGATCGCCTCCTGGGGATTCTATCCCAAAACGACCTTCTGCAGGCAGATTGATCAGTTTATCAGAACCAACTCTGGCAATCGGCTGATCCTCATACACACCAGATGCCCAGGATTGACCAAACATTTGGAAACGTAAACCAAGCATAAGCTCAGTCATTAAGATATTGACGTGTTCATTTACATTTACAACATCTGAAGAGCCTTCTCCATAGAAATCATCAATCTGTTCTAGGTCTCTTGGAAATATAAATGGAAGCATTCCATATGGATTTGCATATTGCTCTATAATATTACCATCTTCATCAAAAATAATATGTTCATTGGCATCCCAATACGCAAAATCAGTTGGCTGGTCATAAGTAACATCAGATGTAGGGTTGAGGATAGGATATGTTATCGAGGTAGGTTTATATGGACTAGGAGGAGTGAAAAAAGCATCGTAATAGTAGACTACACGATAATCAAAACAGACCTCTCCATCTTCCTTCTCAACCCACATCACTCTGACGGCTGGTGTACCAACAAGATTTGTCATTCTCTCAATATGTTTCATTCTTAGGTCTTTATATTCTAAAAGATTACTATATTCTTTATTTGCTGTAGCATTTCCCAAATCTCTATTAGGAGATAAGGTATAAATTCTTGATTTTTTATCTACAAATTTCTTTGTTAGATTCATTCCATAAGGAGGAACTTCATTAAAAGATTGAGAGTCAAAATAATTACTTTCATTACCTGCAATATATTTCGAGGTATCTGTTCCTGTGTAATAATTTAATAATTTTTCTACACTCTTCCGCCTTGCTATAGATTTATTTAATTTTACATCTTGAATTGACTGTTTTATAACTTCTTCTGCATAACTCATCTTGGTTCTAGCCTCAATTTAGTTGTTCGTATTGGAAATCTATTAATAAAAAAATAACGCACCATGTCCATGCCATGATCGTGTATCCCATCTTTTAGTGGATCAGGTTTCAAGTTTGTACCTTCTTTATGTTCAGGATATCTATAATTCTCAAAGTCTTCCGCAAGTCCTTTACATTTTCTGTCTAAATGAACGAATCTTCCACCTTCAGCATTCTCTATAAAACCTCTAACATGAGAAATTCCTGATGCTATATTAGTGCTAACTTTGTCTCTAACACAGCGTATACTCATTCCAAACTTACGAAAGATTTCCATATCACCCAAACCACTTTGTCCTTGAACTGATTTTCCTGCCGGATCTCCAAAGTAAGCCTGGACACGATAAGGTCTAGATTTTACTTGTCTAGCAAGATCATCTGTCTTGACATTAGAATGATGTATTATTTCATCAATTATGTTGATATGCCATTTGCCTTCAGCCATATTTGTTTGAAACCATGCAACAGCAGGCATCCTATAACCAAAGTCAAGGCTACAGAAAGTTGGAAAGTTCGGATCATAAGGAAAATTCCCAACATCAAGATCACGATCAAAAGGATAGACCCTTCCTGCAAAGCTCGTAAACTTCGATCCATATTCTTGCTCAAATACTTCGACTGAGAGGTTTCTTTTAGCTTCTGTAAGGTCAGGGTCACTTGCTCCTTTAGGGTATGCAAATTGATTTTCCCAAGATGGTGAGTTAAACGATAGCCATTCTTCATCTGCTTGTCCTTTCAAATATAAATCATATACCCAATTATAGCCTTCAGGGGTTGTTATAAAAATTGCTCTACCTTTCCGATCGGATAGGGTAGGTCTAAGATACATCTCCCATACAATCTTTTTCTGCTTTGCAGCTTCATCTAATATCAATAGATCAAGTCCTTCACCAACTAAAGAGTTGGGATTATCAGCAGACTTAGCCTCAAATGTAGATCCGCTAGTTGTCTCAATATACATATCTTTGTAAGAGGCTCTTGTTGTTGGAATGTTTCTTGATGGATCACGATTCTGTATAATACTGTGCCACACCTCACGAAATACCTTTTCAGCAGTCTGATATGTTGGAGCTACTACCCAAGAACGAGTTTTAGGTATATTTAACATAACCTCTATCTCTTTTGATGCAGCAACTGACTTACCCCAACGTCTTCCACAAATAGCAACAACAAATCTAGCTTGTTTTGAAGGGAAATGTAAACTACTCTGACCATTATGAGGTGTATAACCTGTATAATCAAACCATTTTTCTTTAAATTTGAATACTTTTTCTTTATTTATTTGAGATGCTAACAAATTTTCCTTGTTTTTTTGAAATTTTCTGCTATATTAATAATATATATATATAATATATATAATAATATATAATATAATATAAAGAAAATAGTATTTAAAAAAATAAGAGTCATTATTTTTCGTTTTCAAGTTGTTCTAATTTACGCAACCATGCGTTTCTAGCACTTCTCGAATGTCTACCAGGTGGTAGTAAATCTAAACCAACTGCCTTTGCACGTTTACGAATTAAATATCTATTATTTTGTTTTTCTTTTACAGTTTTCTTTGATTTTTGTGCATTTTGTAATAATTCTATTCTACTATTTTCTTCCCTTTGTCTAGCAAATGGATTATCATTAGAAATATCACGTTCAGGTAATTCAATATTTTCTGTTCCTATCTTTTTAGATATAAGATCAAATGCATTTGACTCTTCATCTGATATTACTGAAAATTCTGCATCTTCTGCATTTATAAATTTCTCAAAATTACTCTCTACTTGCATCTTTATTGTAGGAATTAATTTACCAAAATGCTCTAATACTAATCTACCAGCTTGAACATTACCTAATCTTGCTTCCTCTATCATAGATTGAATAACTGAAGGAATTTGAGAACCTGCTATTTCCATATAACGTTTATATAATAAATCTGAAAAATCAGGATCAGATAACCAACTCCTTAACGTAGGTGCAGATACTCCAATCTGTTCTGCTACAGTCTTATTATCTATTTTAACGTTGTTTGCAAATAGTTCTATGGCTTCCCTTCTAGCCACTAATTTCTTAGTCTTTATAGGCTTCTTCATATGATAATTTACGTTATTTAACATTATTAACGTTATATTTTTTTTCACATTATTATTTACGTTGTTTTTTACGTTTTCTATGGTAGGTGGTCTCCCCACGCCTGGGGCTGCGTTCCCCCAAGGGATCCGCCATATGATTTCTCTATATAAAATATTTGGAATTGTAGGTAAAATATTTGTAAATTTAACCATCGGCACACAAGGCCGATAAATAAAGTGAAATAAAACAAATTAACGTTACTCAAGTAACTGAAAGGAAAGAAAAAGTGAATACAATAAACCTTACTAACGATATTAAACTTGGAATGCTTAAAGCAATTTCCGATATTGGCCTATCTTGTAAACAATCAGTTTTACCAATTGACAAAAATGAGATTGACGAAATAATAAATGATACTATTGATTACATTAATGGAGGTAAATAATATGGAATTAAGTAAGTTAAATAATTCAAGGGTTAACATTCAAATGAAATTAGATCAAGCAATTGAAAGGTTCATTACATTAACAGACAAAGAAGAATTAAAATGTTCTATTGAGTCTAAAGCAATTGGTTTTGAAAATTTCAATATGGAATTACTAGATTTGGAAATTAAACTTGTAAGAATTGAAATTGACAATTTGAATACATTAATTAGTAATTTAACAATAAAAATAAATGAATTAATATCATTAAAAGGAATGAACAATGCTAAATAAATTAATCAAAGATATTTTAAAAGTTACATTATTGATAATTGTAGGAATGTTTTCACTTTTTTCAATTGTCATGACAAATGAATTATTACAAAAATTGTATTCATATACAATATCATAAATAAATAAACTTGTTATGGTACTAGTTAAGGTTCGAGTCCTTAAGCAAGTTCTACTACATATTGTAGTAATTTAACTTAATAACATAAGGAAAGATAAAATGAAAAAATACATAAAAGTAATTGAAGATAATAGTGCTTTATGGTCTACAAATAAAGATGGTAAAAAACAAATAGAACAAACCAATCTAGATAATTGTTTACTTTTTATTGATGATAGTGATTTAAAAAACCAAATAAAAGAAAACTTTTTAAAACGTGATCTTGTAGTCTTGCCGAAAGGTTTAAAATTGCATACACCCTTTCAGAGAAAAGTTACTAGATATTTTAACGAAACCTTTTGGAATGAACTTTCAAACAATGGTAAGACATCATTTGAAATTTCTAAAGATGAAATTTTAGAATTGATTGATACTGAAGAGGGTCACATCGGTTTCAAAAATAAAAT
>CEUO01049486.1_pt1 | contig 10718 bp, 2 predicted proteins | sample 531391 | NCBI WGS metagenome assembly CEUO01 (sample SAMEA2622799, study PRJEB7988) | marine metagenome | isolation source: saline water (ENVO:00002010), including
TTACATCTTTTACCGTCGGATTTTATTTTTTTACATTGTACTTCTTTATCTCCTTGTTCTACCTTTTGATGTATAGTACAATATTTACCTTCACCGACAATAGGTAAACCACATCTTTGACCGTTTTTATTTACAGCCGCGCACGTAATATCTTTTTTACCTTCTGCTTTTTCTTTTTTTTGTTGTTCTATAAAGCTTTGCTCTACAGCTTTTATTTTTTCTTCTTTTTTCTTTTGTTTTTCTAATTTTTTTATTCTAGCTATTTCGTTTTCTACATCTATTAATTCTTGGTTTTCTATTCCAAGGTTCCAAGTACTCCAACCTAAACTTAAAGCTACTCTTTCCCAAGTTTCATTATCAGAATCTAAAGCTGCTCTTATATTATTCATTTTAGTGTAAGCTCTAGATACAGGTACATTTGTTAACGCTTCTGTTACATCAAACACAGCTGGATATATAGGATTATCTATGTCAGTTAAAGGCATATACCTTATAATATCTTCATCAAACTCCCATGTTTGAAAACCACTATATACTTTTCTAGCTTTTATACCAATAGGTGGAGACAAGTTTAAACCTTCTATTATAGTGTAAGCATGATCAGGTTGAAACTTTTCTTGTTGTACTTTAAACTCTAGTACCATATTTTTCAAAGTAGATACAACAGCTCCAGCTATACCACTACCTCTTAATATAGTATCTAACATACCATTTATAATTCTACCTTTCTTTTTATCTAATGTTTTTTCTTCTTCTTCATCATCTCCAAATGCTACAGCAAATAAAGCTTGTTGCATGCCGTAAAATATTAAGTTTTGTACAGCGCCGTAATATATAATTTTAGATATATGAGTTTTAGCATCTCCTCTACCAGCAACTAAATCTAAAGCAGCTTTTTTCATTATACGCACATACTGCATAGGTGTGTTTTGAAAAGCTAATAAAAACTTACCTAAAGGTGAAGCTTGCTGTTGTGATATTCTATCAGGTCTAGCAGACTGCTGTGTTTCTTCTGCTATTTCTTGAAAATCTATAAAAGCTTTATCTTCTGCTTGTTTTTGTGTTAAACCTTGTTTTAAATAAGTATTAACTCTGTTTCTGTAAAAAGTAGAACCACCAGCAGCAATAGCAAAGCTATCAGCCATTTGAGTTGGTTTAAATCCTAATTTTAATAAATAACTTACAGCGGCTTTACTTGGGTTTCTAGAAGCTCTTAAAACTTCAGCCATTTCTCTAGCGTTAACATCTTGTTGTAAACCAGATCTTCTTTGTTTTAAGAAATTAGAGTTAAATATCATAGCAAAATCACTAGAATATTGTTTTACATTAGCAAAAGCTTTAGCTGCTTTTAAAGGATTATTATCATGCCAATTTATAAAGTTAACAGTTGATAAAGTTTGTAGTATGGCTGATCTCATATTAACAAACATTACTGTAGCAACAGATCCGTTTATCCAGTTTGTAAAACTACCAGCTATTCTACCTTGCCTAGATCTTCTATTAGTACCAGCTTCCATTCTAAATAATACATCTTGTAAAGCTTCTTTAAAGTTAGGACCATATACAGCTTCTATTTTATTTATATTTTTATCAGAAAATATTATATTTTTATTATCTATCCATTCTTGTATAAAAAAGCTTCTAGCTTTTTGTGAAGCTTCGTTTAAGTCGGTTGATATTGTACCAGCAAACCAATCATTATCAGGTAGTATGTATCCATTTAGTTTAGATGATATTAAATCTACTGCATCAGCAAAAGCTTTTAATTCAGGATTTTTCTCAACAGCTTTAACAAGTTTGTTTTTATCTGTTTTAGTTAAACCAGGTACAACTTCTCCTGCTTTATCCCATATATAAACTCTAATAGCTTGTTCGTTGTTGTACTCAGTACCCTTAATTTCTTTTTTTAAAGACTTTTTAACCTCAGGCATAGCTTTCTTTAAATTTCTAAGATCATTAGCTACAGTTTGTTTAGCTAGGTTAAGCATCCTGATACCTTTACTAAAAGGATCAAATAACTTTTCTTTAAAAAACTTATGGTGTTTTTCACCTTGTTTACCTTTACCTAAAAAGCTGTAACATAAACCCGCGAAATCATCAGCAGATGGTGGTACAAAAAACTTGAACTTACCTTTTTTCAAACCTCTTTGTCTAGCTTTAGCAGCAGAAAATTCTTTTTCAGCAGCTACACCTTTTGTTTGTTCTAATATAATATTAAAATCAGAATCTAAATCTATTTTACCTTCATTTAATATATTATCAAATTGTTTGCCACCTTCTTTACTAAACTTTAATTTTGCTTGTTGTACTTTTGATTTAACATCAAATTGATCTAAAATATTTTTAACAGCTTGTACGTTTTGTAAAGCATCATCAGCAAAATAAAAATCATTATAACCTTCACCTACTTTATCAGCAACCCAAAGAGCTTTAGCTTCAGCAGTTGAATCACCTAAGCCAGTAATATTTTTTAGCGGTATATTTAAACCTTTTGCTTTTAAAAAATCAAATATAGGTTTTTGAGCAGCTTCTGGCCTAGCTGTTAATATAAACATGTTTTCTGGGCCAAACTTGTTTTGTAATTTTAAAGCTTTATTAAACAACGGTGCTAGTTTAGCATCAACTACTTTGTTAAAATCTGAAAAATCAAACTTATAACCTTCTTCTAACAAAGCTTCGTATTTGCTAGCGTACTCTTTAGCATTTAAAGTACCTGTCTTGCCATCTGGTGTGGTAAATTTAACTAAAGATTTAGTTGTTGCTAAAGTGTCATCAAAATCTAACACAGTTATACCTTTAGCTTCTTGTGTTACTGGTGTATGGTTTCTTTTAGCTTTAGAAAATTTTTGATAAGCTTGTATTTTTTTCTTTTTATCAGCAAATATTTTTCCAGCTTTAATGTAAGCTTCACCTGGTTTTAGTTCTTTTAAATCGTTATCAATATCTAATATACTTGTTATACGTTTATCTCCTATTGTTTTAGAATTATAATTTCTTATCCAAGAAGGATCTTGCAGCGTTTGCCCAGTAAATAACGCAGATTGTAAACCGTTTTCCGTTAAAACTTTGTTAAATTCTTTTGATACTACTTGTATTTGATAATTTTTAGCAAATTCTGTTATATTATCAACGCCGCCTTTATTTATATGCTCATTAAAAAGACCTATTAAAAACTTAACTCTCGGTTGCATGTGCTCGTATTCTAAATCTTTGCCAGGATTTTTAACATTAAAAGCGCCTTTACCTATGTATTTAAGTGCAGCGGCTCTATATAAAGCGGTACTCGTGCCAGATAACAAACTAGACATATGCATTGCTAACTGTGTGTTATCTATTTTACCATCATTAAAAAGTTTAGAAACGTAAACTACATAATCGTTTAAAACGTTTAAAGCTTCTTTTTCGTTTTTTCTTCTGTTTATTTTTGATTTATTCCAGTTTTTAGCGTCATTTAAAGCTTTGTTACTTGATTGAGATACTAGTTTAAGATCTAACTTTACAGGTTTACCTTTATACGTAACGCTTTCTATTGTTTGAGTAACTCTACCGTTTTTATCTATTCTAGTTTCTAGTTTGTATTTTAAACCAGGTATTTTAGTTCTTTTTTCTGAACCTATAACATCTGCTAAAAAAGCTTTTAAATCAGGATAAGGTTGATTTCTTTTTAAATAACTAGCTCTAGAAGAAGAAGCAAACCCACCTTTAAGTAACATTACTTTTCTAAAAAACCCATTTATATCGTTAGGGTCAAACAAACTTTGTACATGAGTTCTAATAGTTGCTGTCATCTTATTAACCTCATCTGGTTTAGTCATAAAAGTTGTGCTAACAGGTGTAGTAATACCAGTAAAAGCCGCTACTACTTTACTTTGTTTTGCGTTTAATTCAAGTAACTTTTGAAATAATTGATCACTTTTAGTTTCAAGCTGTTGTTGTTTTTTAACTGTAATATCAAAACCTTTTATTGCTTTATATATTCCATCAGCTAAGTTATCTATATTTTTTATAATACTAGGATAATTACCATAAATTGATTTTAAATTAGTTTTTACACTTTCAATATCTGTTTCTAGTACAGATAAAGCAGCCATTTCAGGCATATTATCCCAAAATATAGTTTTATCAGCATCATTTAAATCAGCATCTATAGCGCCTGTTTTTCTTAATAAATTGTTTTTATTATCTTTGTTTTTACTATCTTTAGAAAACATTATAGAAGATTTACCATCTCCCACTAAAGCAATAACACTCATTGGTGTTTTAGCTTCTTGTATAGCTTTACTTCTTAAACCTTGATTAGCTGTAATCATAGCGGCTTGAGTAACTAACGATCTTATTATACCATCTTTACCTGTACCTTTTTGTAAAGTACCATCTGGGTTTATACCAAAAGCAGATTTAAACTGTTCGTTAGTTATATTATCTTTTTTCACTTGAACCGCTAAACCTTGCGGGTTTCCAGTTTCTGACATTTTAACTCTTTCGCCTTTGTTGTAAAAAGGTTTTAACAATGTTCTTGAAATACCAGTAGCTTTACCACTAACCGTAGAACCTTCAGGTAACATGTTTATTAGAGGTTTAGTGTTGTTTTTTATAAAGTTTTGTGCAACTGTTCTTTGCTCTGTAGTTAAATCTTGGTTTTTAAGTATTTTAGCTGCGGGTATACCAAACTCATTACTAACTATATTTAAAACTTCTTTTAGTGGAGCATCTTTACCTACTAATAATTTTTTAACATCTTTATAAGATATTTTAGTTAAATCTATATCAGAAGCGTTTATAACTTTGTTTATTTTATTTACAACTTCTGGCTTTATATTTATAGTGTTTAAAAAAGTTTTTGGTTTAATATCAACATCTTTTTTAGTTATATCTTTTTCTTCAAGTCTTCTTTGCTCTATATCTTGTTCTGCGGCAACTTGAGTTGTTTCAGTTATATCAGTTCTAACAGTAGATATTTCTTTTTTATATTCGTTTATTACATCACCCTTAGCTCTGTATATAATAGGATTTTTACCTGCTAACCAACCAAACAAACTTGTGTTTTTAGCCGGATCAAAGTTTTTAATAAATCTTTCGCCTATTTTTTCTTTTACTTTTCTAGTAAAATCGTTAAGCATGTTAGCTGGTAATCCTCTATCCATCATGCCTCTTCTTATTAAACCGTCTAAAGCGTCTGTATTTACTAAAGTATTGTAAGCATCTATAAAATCATTAGAATTTCTAAACTGTTCTTTATTTTCGTATTTTCTTGAACCATCCGTGTTTTGAACATGATCATCTATTTCTTGTTTTAAATCTAAATCTCTATTAGCTTCTCTAGAAAAAGATGTTTGAGACTCTGCTGGTTTTACGTTTTGTGCTTCTATTAAATCGCCTTGAGCTCCGTCTCTATAAACCCTCTTAATAGCTTCGCTAACTTTACCTTTTTTTATACTAGCATTATAATCTCTTATAAAATTAAAAACATCTCTACCAGTATCAAATCTAACTTCCTTGCCTAATTTATCTTGTAATGTTCTTCTAATAACATCACCTATTTTAGTCATTAAGTTTTCATCATATTGTATATCGTTATTAACCAATGACTCAGAAGTTAAAGTAATTACTTCTTCACCATAATTATCATCAGGTTTAAATTCATATTTATTTGTTTCTTCGTTTAATTTATAATCACCATAAGCTGTTAATCTATCGCCTAATCTTTTTTGACTATCAATATCAAGTTCATTATTAATATGGTTTTGTAAAGCACCTCCTACAGCGTTTTGCAAACTTTTGTCATTTTTTAAAGTATTAAATAAAACTCGATGTAAAAACTCATGCCCTGCTACACCTATAGCTGGTTTATCTTCATTTAAAAATATTTCAAATTTTCCGTCTGGTTTTTGTATAATAAAACCAAACTCGTTGCTAGCTTGTTTAGACTGCTTTTTTAAATCTTTTTTATATTCTTTAAGTTCTTTTATTTCTTCTTCTAACTCTTGTCTTTGTTCTACACTTAAATCTTCTCTTTTTAATAATTCTTTATTGTCTTTTATAAAAGCGTCTACTTTGTTGTTTTCAAAATCATTATCTGACTCAACAATATTTTGCAACTCTTCTGTAGTTTTTATTTTAACTTTACCTTGGCCCTCGTCTATTTCTTTTATTTGTTGATTTATAGTTACAGCTTCTATTTTTTGTAAAGCTTGGTTTTTGTTTTTAACTAAACCTTCTATAGCTATATTATAATCAGTTTGTTTTATTTTACCTTTTTCAAGTTTTTTATTTAACTTATCCATTTTAAACGAAGTTGCATCGATAACGTCGTTTTGTTTTGTAAGTTCTCTAAGATCGTCTTTGCTTAAGTTTTCAACTATTTTTTCACCTTGTTTTACTCTAGTTCTTATTATTGAAAGTTGTTCATCTATTTTACTTTGTATTCCATCTAAAACTTCAGCATCAGGATTACTTGATTCATTAATTATAACTTTCTTTTTTTCTAGTTTTACAAGTTCTTCAAGATTAGCATCAATATTTGTATTAGGGTTGTTTCTTAAGGCGTTAACAACGTGGCCACCACCTCTCATACCACCACCACTAATAAAACCAGCATACATCTGTTCTAAACCCTCATCACTTGTCATCCACGCAAACACTGAATTTGTAGCAGCTTTTGTAGCTTCTGCTTTTGACATGCCTTGATCTAAAAATTTACTATAATAATTACCAAACTCTTGCGTAGCACCTTGTAGCCACTCAGTTTCACCTTCTATAAAAGATACACCTATAGAATCTACAACCCTTCTTGCTCTTGATCCTATTAATTTATTAGGTATTTTTTCAGATATTTTTTTACTAAGGTTATTTGTTATTCCACCAATTTTACCTTTACCCACGACACCTCCAAGTATTGTTGAAACAGCAAATCTTTCTAAACCTGTAGAAACAGCAGCTACAATTAAAGGTCTTGTTTTTTCTACATCATCAGGATTTTCTTCTAAAAACTGAAAAAACTCTTTGTCTTCCATTTTAGCTTTTTCTTGATTAATAGATATGTAAGAATCCGTAGCATACATTGAAAAAAATGAAAAACCTCTTGTTCCTAAAAACTCTAACAAAGAACCTCCTCCACTTACAAGTGTACCTAATCCCCAAGCTAAATAATCACCAGGATGTTTTTTTTCTTTTGATTTTATATCTTTTAAAGTTATAACTTCATGTCCTGTTTTAGATTCTTCTTCTATATAATAAGCAACTAAATCGCGAAACTCTTTACTTTCTGTGCTTAATTCTAATAATTGATCACCAAGAAGTTTAGTTAAAAAACCATCTGGTTGTGGTTCTATATTTAATTGATCTAATAACAAAGCAATACCTATGTTTCTTTGCGCTCCAGCTCCTTTTTCTCCGCCAAATAGTTGTGAAAAGCCTAAAAACTGCCAAACATTTGTTGCGCTTTGACTAGCGTTTCTAACAGAATTTGATAAACTTTCAAACTGTTTTTTTCTTCTTAGTTTTCTAGCTCTTTTTCTAGCTTCTTTACTAAGCTCTTCTGTTATTATAGCTGGTTTTAGCGTTTTGTCCTCAAAACTTGGATCAATGTAATCAGGATTTTCAATAGTTTCCATATAAGTAGGAGATGCTGGATCTGTATCTACTATATATTGCTGCTCTTGTATTTTCTTTTGCTCTACAAGCATATCAGCATCGTTTTCTTCTTTCCATTTATCTACAACATAGTCGTATTTTCTTAAATCTTCTTCATCTACTTCGTCTCTGTTTAAGGTGTCTATACCTTTTGCTTTTAATCTATCTAAAATTTCTTTTTTATTAGCCGCTACTTTTTTATTATGAGCTTCTATATTTTTATTTTTTTCTTCTATTATTTTATTTTCTTCATTTGCTTTTTCTCTTTCTGTTTTTACAATTTTATTGTAATTATTAAAAGCAGCCTCATAAGGTTGTAATTCATTTTGATAATTTTCTTGTACAGATTTTATTTGATCAAAAGTATTAGTATAATTGTAATAAGCTTGATTATAAACAATTTGATCATCCGCGTTGTTTATGCCTTTTTCTTCTAAAAACTTTAATCTATTTTCGTAACGTTCTAAATCTATTGATAAAACATCTAACTCTTTTTCTTTTTCTTTTTTGTTTTTTATTACAGGAGCTAGTTGATCTTCTAATATTTTAAAATCTTTTTCATTATAATTAATTAATAAATTTTCAGATAAATCTTCTTCAAACTCTCCGGTATGATCTATGCTGTCTATAGGTCTTTGAACACCTATAGTTCCATCTTCATTTTTAACGTTTTCTTTTTCACGTTTTTGGTATTCACCTATAATAGTGGCAATATCTTCTTCAGACTTACCATCAGCTATCATTCTGTCTACCAATAATTCTAAATCTTGTGGCATAATTTAATTTATTTTAAATCTGTTTCGTGAATAGTAGGATACCTTTCTTTCATTTCTTCAAAAGTTAACTCACCTCTTTTGTATCTTTTTACATCGTTATCATAAACTTTATTCATTTGTGGCGCTATTTGATTATCTATATTAGGTAAATTTGAATAATACTCTCTATTATAATCTTTTTGTATTTGATTAATTTTAGGCTGGTATTCTTGCTTTATTTCTTTTTCTTTTAATTCTACTTTTTCTAATGCAGCATCATACTCTGCTTGAGTTTTAAAATCTGGCAAACGCACAACATTTAAATCATTATATAAAGAATCAATTTTAGCATTTCTTTCTTCTTCTACGCTATCTAATAAATTATTATATTTATCTTCTAAAGGTTGAAAAAATTCTAGTCTATTTTTTTCACTTTGAATATTTCTTAAACTATCTCTAACTATACCCGCTCCGCTGTGTCCACCTATATTTTTTAGTGGAGATTTAGTTTTTCTTTTTTCAAGATCTTTCATTATGTTTTTGTATACATCAGGAAATAAACCTTTTAATTCTTCTTCAGACATTTTTTCTAAATCACTAAAACTGTAATCCCCACCTTCGTACGCTGGTGTAAAATCTTGTTTATTTCCAAGATATTTATCTATAAGTTCATCTCTGTTTAATTTTGGTTTAGGTTGTTCTTTTTCTTTTTTAGGATTTTGTTCGTCAAAATACGCTTTACCTCTAACATGCGATTGTGATATTTTTCTAGTAAGATAATCTGTTAATATATTAGGATCTGCTTTTATAATTTTTTCTCTATCACTATTGCTTAACAAAGCTGCTTCGTCTTCGTTTATAATACCATCGCCGTTTAAATCTATACCTGTAGGATCTAAACCTAAACTAGCATAAGATAAATTAACAAAATCAGGATGATTTTTAGAAATATCTTCTAGCGGTGTAGTACCTGTGCCTGTTATATCATTTTTAAGTAAAGCGTCTATGTTACCTTTATCTACAAGCGCTTTAACGCTACCAAAAACTTCGTCTCTTCTAAAAGCTTGACCTTGTTTACCAACTTCACCAGCTTGCATAGCTATTTTCATTATAGCGGCTTTTTCTTTTTCAGGTGCTAAAGCTTCAACACCTAGCTCATTAATACTATCAATAGTCATAGGTTCACCATCTACAGATAAAGTTAATTTACCTTGTTCGTCAACGCTAGGTTCAATGTTGTCACCTTGTATTGCTATTTGATTAATCACGTATTTTTGCTCTTCAGTAAGATGATCGCCTATTAAACCTTCTCTATCTGCTTCTTCAATAGCTTGTAAACCAGCTTTAAGCCCTTGCACACCAGCGTCTAAAGTTTGAGATGGCCTTAAGTCTTCATTTTCTAAAAAATTTTCTTTTAACGCGCTAACTTGCTGTTTTATTTTATTAAAAAAAGTGGTAGAAAACATACTTCCCTCACTTCTTCTTTCGTTAAATCCTTCTAATTTACCCATATTATTATTATTAATCTATTATACCCATATCAGCTTTATATCCTTCTACATCGTCGCCATACCCAGCTTTTTCGGCTAATTCTGCTATTCTTACTTGTTGTTCTGTTGCCGCTGTACCTGCTTTTTTAAGATCTGCTTTTGCTTGTATTCTTTCAGATCTAACACCAGCGTAATTCATAGCAACACCACCTAAAGCGCCTATACCCGATGCTATAGCTTCGTTAGCAGCTGCTCTTTTAGCTTCAGCTTGTTGCATTTCTGATTGTGACATACCTAGTAAACCTGTAACTTTAGCTCTTTCCATTTCTCTAGACATAACTTCACCTTGTCTTTCCATACTTTGTAGTCTAGAAGCTTCTTGTGCTTGTAGTTGTTGATTAGCAGATTCTTGACGTGCTATATCAGCAGAAGCTTTTTGAGCATCTAAAGCGCCTTGATTAGCCATAGCTTGTGCTAAAGCTGCTATACCTGAACCACCAGCAGCACCTTTCATTTGATCCATGATGTTTGCTCGCTGTTGCATTTGTTGTTGTTTCATAAATTCAGCAGCTTGTTGATTTACCGTTAAGTCTTCCATAGTGTTTTCCATGTTAGCATAAGGATTACTTGTATCTAACCCTGCAAACATGTCTTTATTTCTGTCGTATTCGTCTTTAGCTCTTTTAGCCTCTTCTTTAGCATCTCTAGCTTGTTTAGCTCCGTCTATTATTTTATATGCAGCGCTGGCAGCACCTACTACTGCGCCTACTATTGCGAATGCCATAATTTATTTATTTTTATTGTTAATATATTCTTCATATTGTTTAAAATTTTTAGAAAC
>CEUO01053151.1_pt1 | contig 10718 bp, 4 predicted proteins | sample 531391 | NCBI WGS metagenome assembly CEUO01 (sample SAMEA2622799, study PRJEB7988) | marine metagenome | isolation source: saline water (ENVO:00002010), including
AGCAAAATATGGTCTAATTGTCCAATTTTATTTAAAGATTTAGGTGGAGTAGCAGATACTCCTACAAGTGGCTATGGTGCTTTATATGTTAATGCTGATGAACTTGCATTTAAAAATGATGGTGGAACAGTAATAAATGGAATAGGTAAATACCACTATGACTTAAGAGTAACTAATTTTTTTAGTTCATTAACTAATGTGATGATACCTTTAGCAGGATATATAGCAGAAATGACACCTAGTTCAAGTACAGGTGGTGTTAATACAGGAACAGGAGAATATGTTACACTTCATGCTCCATATAATGGAACAGTTGAAAGAATTATGTTTAGAAGTGAACAGCCACAAAATGGTGACCTTATATTTAGAATTTATGAAGCATCTGATGGAACTGAATTGCCAGGAACAGAAACTTGTCAAAAGACAACTGCAATCAATGTAGCAGATGATACATCTGTAACTGTAGATTTTGATTCAGTTGATTCAGGAGATAATATAGTAGATAAAGGAAAAGCATATGCAATTAAAGTTACAACTCCATCTGCTATGTATGATGTTTTTATTACTGTAGTTTTTAAATGGGATACTACAAGTTAATAATTTATATGTATAAAATTAAATGAAATTATTGATTGGATTAATGAACAATAGAAATTTGTATATAATGATAATATTTAATATATTTAAGAGCTGGAATTTAACGTAAAAGGAGAAGCATATGGCAATGATTAACCCATATCAATTAGTGGAGTCACAATTAGGATTATCAGAAGAACTTATAAAAAAAGAAGACCAACAAAGAAAAGCAGACATGGCGACCGCTGGGCAAATGGGTTCTATGACAAGACAATTTAATCAACAATTAAGAAATGCTCAAAAAAGGGCAGAAGAAGAATTAAGAAAGAAAAAAAAGAAAAGCAAATGGGGAAAGCTTGGAAGCGTTTTATCTATGTTTGCTGGGCCTATTGCTGGCCCAATTATAAGCGGATTATTATCAATGTCTGAAATGAGAGGCCAATCAAAGCACGCAGAAAAACAAGCAAAGCTTGCTAAAGCAGCAGCACTTGGAGTCGACACCTCAAGATTTGGAAAAACTTTTCTTGGAGAGGAAGCTAAAGATTATCAAGCTGACCAAGAAAGCGCATTTGATAAAATAATAGCAGATACTCAAGTAAGTAGTGGGGATTTATTAAAAACTGGACTTGCTTCGGGAATTACATCAATGGCAATGGGTAAAATTGGAGATAAAGTTAAAGCTGGAATAGGAGACATTAAAGCTGCAAAAGGACTTGAAAAAGCGGCAGGTGGAGAAGAGGCTTTAAAAGAACTTGTTAAAACAGCTGAAGTTCCTTCTAATATAGGAGTTAAAGTTCAAGCAAAAGCTCCTACTGTGGACGCAAGTGGAGCAATTCAAATGCCTAAAATTGGAGAAGGAGCTGTAGGTAAAATTGGATTTGACCCTAAAATGAAAGTATTGGATAAATCTTTAGGAGGAATCAAAGCTCCAACTGGAGTTTCAAATATAGGCATACAAAAAGCTCCATCTAATCTTATAAAATCTCCTATGGGTATAGGGGGAACTGATTTTAGCAAATTAGCTGACAAATTAAATCCCGAACAATTAAAATTACTTGAATCATTAGGAGGAGCTGAAGGTGTGATTGCACAAGCCGACGAAGGATTTTTAAAGAGTATATTTGAGCAAATGAAGAGTTCCCCAGAAGGAATAAAAGACGAGCAATCAAATTTATTACAAAATTTATTAATGATGTTTAGATAAGGAGATTTTATGGCATTACTAGATGATATATTAAACCAATTGCAGACAATGGGCTTTCAAGATACAACTTACGGAGGAATATCAAATATTTCATCTAATCAAATTTCAGAGGCCTTAAGGTCGCATTATGGTCTTGGAGCTCAAGATTTACCTTCTTCCATGTTTCAAACTATATCTGAGGATTTATTGCAACAAGGATTATCTAGTACATATTCTCCACAAATTCAAGCTAAAGGAGCTTCATTATCAGGTGATTTAAGAAGAACTTTAGGTGGACAAAAAGGGCAACAAGCATTTGGAGGGTTTGCTGGAAGTGGGCAAGCACAAAAATTTGGACAACAAGCAAAAGATGTATATGGAAAAGGAATGTCTGAGGTATTAGCACAGACAGGACAACAACAAATGAAAGGTCTTACTGGAGTGCAAGATATGATAAATAAATGGCAAGAGACCGCAATGAAAATTAAAGGTGATTTATAAGGAGATTTAAATGGCGAATGGTTTTGAATCGCAAAAAATTGATAGAACCTCTATTGATGATTTATTGAAATTAGTTCAAGGACTTGGGCAAATGGGAGCTCAGCGAGAGGCAGCAAAAACAAAAACTCAAAAATCAAGGCTATCTGATTTTAGCGATAACATTTCTTCTACTTTTGATAATAGTATGATTGATATGGAACTTCAAAGAATGGAAAATTATTTTTCTTCAAATCAAGATAATATGACTTCTGATGCTTTAGATGAATATAATTATATTAAAGAACAAGCTAAGTACGCAAAGCAAGATAATAGTTTATATGAAACTCTTTATGGAGAAGTAGAAACTTTTACTCAAAATGCTATTGACTTGCAAAATAAATACAACAGCGCTAACGAAGAAGATAAATTCCAAATAGCTAAAGATTTAGAAAACAATATGACTAAATTTATAAAAGCTAAAGGTAATTTATTCAAAAAATTTGGAAATAGGTTAGCTTTACCTCAATATGCTCAAGAAACTAGAAATTTAGAATCTTTAGATGATATATTTTTATTTGGAATAAACTCTTTAAAAGACAACAATTATTTTGATGATGATGAAAGAAATGTATTTTCTAATGCTTTAATTCAAGGAAAAACAGATGTTATAGATGAATATGTAGGTGTTGAAGCAAAAGCAAAGCAAACGGCAGCTAATTTTAATTTAGAAAAAGGAGTAGCCGAAGTAGAACTAATGAAGAATAAAATTGATTTTATTAGCAAATACAATAAAGCTCAGTATGATAAAAAATATAATGTTGAAGAATATGAAACTTATAAAAATAATATAGCTTATACTTACACAGACCCTATAAGTGAAGAATTATTAGATATTACATATGAAGACTTAGAGAATCACGGCGAATTAAAATCTCAATATGAATCGGAATTAATTGAACATGATAAAAATTTAAATTTATATGATAAAGCTTATGGAAAAGTTACAAAAGGACAAAGCATTATTGATATGTATGATATTGCTGAGCCGTGGAAAGCGCCAGAAATAACTCCTGAAAATAACAATATCCAAGAAGAGATTGATAAAAAAGTAATGTCTCCATCAACTCCTGAAGTCGGGTCATTAAGATATAAACAAGGACAACAAGAAAATATTAAATCTGAAATAGAAAAAGAACGAGAAGAAAGTGTTCCTGAAGCAGAAGAAAGAGCTCTTGAAACAGAAGATAAAAGATTTAAATTACTTCCTACAGAAGGAGGAAAATTTAACCAATCATTTGAAGAATTATTAAATATTGATTTGAGTCAATATGAAGAAATGGAGATACCAGGATATTTAAAAGGAACTAAGCAAAAAGCAAAAGATTCATATCTTAAAAGAAGGTTTAACAAACTTAACAAAATAATTGAAAGATATAAAGAAGGCAAGTCCACTGGAGGTTCAGCTAAAATAGCAGCTGTGAAAGAATATAATACAATAATTTCTAATCTCAATGAACTTGATTTGTAAAATTATTATATGGCCACAATATATAACTATTTAGATAAAAAAAGAAAAGAGAATCCTAGTTACAAATATCTTAGTTACGAAAGTCTCTATGATAGATTAAAAGGTTCTGATACAAGTCTTCCAAGTTGGGATGTCGCAGAGCAAAGCATTTCAAAACAAAAGCAAAAATTAAAATCATACGAAAGAGAACAAAACCCGTCATTTGCAAATTCTTTATATGAATGGACTGATTGGGGAATTGATGACACAGATTACAATTGGGTAAAAGAAGCATATAATAATTCAATTACTGGACTTGCATATCAATTTGCTACAGGAAAAAAGAAATATAAAATTGATGAAAATTATCAAGCAGGAGTATTAGAAGATATAGGCTCTGCTGTTTTATCTTTTGCAATGCCAATGGATATAGCATCAATGTTTGTTGGCGGGTGGATAGGCAAAGCAGGTTTAGCTGGAACGGCTGGATTAAAATCAGTTCAAAGTCAAGCAACTAAAAAATTAATTGCTGGAGGTATGAGTAAATCTAAAGCTTCTGAAGTTGTAGCTAAATCTTTAAGTGGAAATACTATATCTTCCGTTGGAGAAATTACAAAAAGAGGCCTAGCGTCAAGAATTGGAGCAAAAGCTACAGTTACTCAAACTGCCGCTCCTATTTTATCTGGAGGTGCTTTACAAGGAGCAACATTAGCTACTTTTGAAGGAGTAAGAGGGGCTTTACAATCATCTGTTGATGGAACTGATGTTTGGGATGGTATAAAGCATGGAATAATGCATGGCGGAATAATGGGTGGAGCTGCTGGAATGGTTGGAGCAAGTTTAAATATTATCAACTCTGGTTTGTGGGCAAAAGCAGCAGAAAAACAATTGACAACTGGTGAAAAGGTATTAAGAGCCTCCACTGGCGCTGTTGGGCAAGTTGGAGCTGAAGCTACGACATTTCAATTAGGGGATGTGCATAATCTTATAGCGGATGACAACTATAAAATGGAAGATTTTTTAAGAAATTATGCTGTTAATGTAGGGATGATGGGAGTGCTTAAAGTTAAGTCTAAGCTTATTGAACAAGGAGGAAAGCAAGCTGAGAGATGGAAGGATTATCAACGTGATAAAATCGCTAAAGAAATAAGAGAAGAAAAAGAAAGAATTAAAGAAATAGAAAATACTTTAGAAGATGGAATAGCTTCAGAAAGCAATCTATCTGTAGCCGAAAGACTTAAAAAGAACAAAGAAATTCAATCTGAATATTTAAAACGCAATCTTGATAAAAAACAAATTGAGTTAAATGAATTTGATTTATTTGTAGATAATGGCAAGAAATACAAAAAAATAGTTGACGAATATATTAATGAAGGAAAAGACCCTAGGACAATTAGTGCTCCTGATTATTCAGGATTAGTTACTCATTTAAGGCAAACTCATGATTACATGAAAAAGAATTTTTCTCATCAACAAAAAGATGTAACTATCAAAGAAAATGCTTTGAAAAAAATGGAAGAATCTATTAATAGGTGGGAAACAGAAGTATTTGATAGGATTAATGACCCTTCAAAAGCAGCTCCTAAACAACCTATTGCGCCAGGAGTTCAATCATCCCTTGAGTTTTCAGCTAATAAATATATAAGAAAAGCTTTAAAAGAAAAAGATGCAACTGCTATAGAATTATTAAGAAGAGGAAATGAAGATTTTATTAAAGTAGAAGAAGGTAAGGTTTCTTTTGATTTGGATAGAGGGAACATTGATTACAAAGCTCTTGAAACTCAAATCAAAGCTTATGAATCCACTCAAAGGAAAACAAAACTTGAAGATATAACAGAAGATAAAAATGTAGTATCTAAAATACAAGGCATAGAGGAGGCTGTTGAGTATAAAACATCTTCCGACATATCTGAAAGAATATCAAATCTTGAATCTAATATTTTAAAAGAAACTAATATTTCAAAAAAAGAACCTCTTGAAAGAGAGAGAAATTTGCTTAAAGCATATCAAGAAATAGAGACTAAATCACTAGGAACAGGCAAGAGTGCTGAAGCATACGAATCAAGCAAACCATTTCTTAATTATTTAACTCAAGAAGTATTGCCTACACATAAACCTAGAAAAGTTCCTTTAAAAAATCCTCCAAAATATTTAAAAGATGTTGAAAAGTTCGTTGAATGGATGGCTGTAAAGAAAAATAAATCTATATATGAATTAACTGACGCTGATGTAATCGCTTATTTTAAACAAGGGCATCCAAAAACTCATTCAAATAAAATTGCATTTATTATTAAACAGCTTGAAAAAGGAGGTTTATCTTTAGCTGGAGTTGGGAAGTTAAAAAATAGAACAGCAAGCGAAATAGAATCTGTAACAATAGCTAATGTAGAAGGTCTTATAGGAAAATCTGGATTAAGAACAGAAGCAAGAGAAGGGATGGAAAGTTATTGGAAATTTGGAACTAATTTTATTGAATACATACAACCTAAAAAAGGCGGTATTGTAGGAAGAATTAAAAAGTATGTTACAACTGAACTTGGAAAACAATTAAAAAAATATTCTAAAGATACTGACGCAGCTCCAGGTCATAATGATTTTTTATTTAGAAACAAATCATCCGAGGCTATTAATGATGTTGTGTTAAACAAGCTTATAGTTAAATATTTTAAGAAAAAAAATATTCCACAAGGTCAAGCAGGAGAACATAGAGCTTTTAGATATTCCATTGAACAACATTTTGTAAAAAAATATGGTAAAGGAAAAGAAGCAGGAGATGTTCTTAGTCTTGTTCTTGGTGATACTCCTCCTGGAGATATGATAAGCAGATACGGAGCAAAAAGATATGATGCTTTAGAAAGACAAGCTAAAAAGTTTGTAAAGGAATATCTTGAAGACATAAATAACGGATATTTCTATGTTAATGGAGACCCGTCTAACCAAAAAGTAAAAATTGACCGAACTGATGCAAAAAACGAAGCTGGATATAATGCTTGGGAAATCAAAGAAGGTTTAAGGAATTTAGAAAAAGCTCCTGACACTATAAAAATAGATGGAGAATCAATAGATAAGAATGTTGTTAAATCAATGGTTGATTACATGATTCAAACAGCTCCACGAATCAATGAAATTGTTCCAAAACAATCTGAAATAAATAAAAGAATAAAAGAAGCAATAAAAGAAGAAGTTCAAAGAGGCGACAACCTTCAAACCGAACTTGAAACGGCGTATAAAATTGCATCTGCTGATGAAATATCTACTATGCTTAGGTGGGCTGAGGTTAAACACAAAGACACAACTATAAAGTTTAGAAAGAATTTAGGTAAATTTGAGGGAGATTATGTTCTTGGCAAATTATCTGGTCATTTAGCAGAAATTGCTCAAGGAAGAGCTAGAATAGACACTATTCCACATGAAATTTCTCATAAAGTTATTAATGCTCTTAAAGCAGTAGGAGATAAAGCAACTAAAGCATTAATCGAAAGAGGAATAAAGTTATTTAAATCAGAAGAAAAACTTGTAAAAGCATTAGGAGAATATACTTCTAATAGACTTTTAAATAAATCGCTAGTAGGTAAAATAAAATATTGGGTTTCGAGTGTTAATAGTTATTTTAGACAAAAACTTGGGTTAACGAGCGTGAATGATATTGCTAGAATGAAAAGTGAAATCGTTGACATTCTTGGTACAAAAGTTTACAAAGGAAAAGACGCTCCATTGAAATATATGCCTGATGTATCTGCTATTAAAGTGCAATACCAAACAGCAAAAAGTAAATCGGGATATAAAAATTTATTAAAAGTTCACAATCAAACAAGGGGTATCATAGATGGACTTAAAAAGCAAGGAGTTTCTGAAAAAAATATATTAAGTATTATGAAAGACGAACTTGGTTTTGATGGATATTGGAAAATTAAAGAAGGCTCTCAAAACAAAGTCAATATTGACCAATTATATGGACTTCAAGAAAGATTAAACTCTTTGACAGTTGGAAGAGGTTCTGGTAAATCTAATAAAAAAAATGTTGCAGACAATATCCTTGAAATAGAAACTCAATATCAAATACCATCAGGAACTAGAGAGAAATATTTTGAACAACAATTTGCAACTAAATATGAAAATGCAACAAAATCACAATTAAAAGAATATAGAGCTTTTGTTTTAGCTGGAAAAGAAGTAACTCCATTAAACACAACGGGTTCAGAATTTTTATATGGATGGGAAACAGGAACAAACGCAACAATAAGCGCATGGAAAAGACCTTTTTTAACGGCAGGAGGAGTTTTAAGAAAATATGGAGTAACTACAGTAAACGGAGTTAAAAGCAATTGGGGTAAAAAATTAGCAGAATCTTTAGATATGCATGATTACGTTAGAACTGTTTATCATGGAAAATCTACAGTTGTTATTGACAAAATTGCATCTATTGTAGGCTCTAAAGTTGCAAACAAACATATGCATCTTGTTGATGCTGAAATGGCAAAAGCAGAAATAAGTCAATTAAAAAGTTTTATTAAACCACAAAACAAAGAAATCACAGAATCTCAAAAATTAAAGTTTTCAAAAGAACTTAAAGAAGTTGAAAGCATAGCAAAGAAATTTGAAAAAAATGGCGATTATGAAAGAGCAAGAGAGCTTTGGAATGGTAAAGATGGTAAGAGTGGATTAAGCGGAGGCCTGTTTAATGCAATAGGTGTTGAGGTTTCTAAAAATGCATCTGGCAGAGAGCTTACTGAAATAATGAGAAATATTAATCGCAAGTATATTAATAATTATTTTTCGAGAAGAGTTAGACCTGAAGTGCTTAATTTTCTTGATGCTAAAAATCCTCAAATATTAAAAATTGCTAAAAGTTTAAAATCAAATTTGACTAAAAAAGATTTGAAAAAGATAGCAGATAAACTTGTTAATTCAAAAAAAATTAAAAAGAAGTCAGAAGATTATTATGATATAGTTGAAGGAAAAGGAAAGTTTTTAGAAGAGCATATTGCAAACGAAATATATGATATGTATAAATTTGGCCCAGTTAAAGTAAGGCCAGCATTCCTTAAAGAAAGAGGAGCTTTGCTACCTGCATATACGGAAATAAGAAAAACAACTAAAACAGGAAAACAATACAAAGAATGGGTAAAAACATACGAATCAAGCCTTGATGGAACTTTAAGACATTATAGTTTAGGAATGTCTCGTTTTTTAGCAACTTTAAGATTGTTTCCAGAATGGACTGAGCTTGGGGGGAAATTTTCATTAGAAACAGGTTTAAAATCTCAAATAATAAAACAATTAAATAGAGACCAAGGAGTTGGTAACTATGCTTTAAATGTATTAGAAACACAGCTTGGAATAAAAAGCAATTCTTCTGATGCTTTAAATGCTCCATATTTAAGGCTTGCAAGCAAAATAACAAACGCATCTGCTGCTATCGGTCTTTCATCTCCAACATCAGGAATTAAAAATGTTTTAATTCAAATTCCAAGAAGTGCTGCTTTATTTGGAGTAAGAAATACAACAAGAGCAATAAGTAGAGGTTTAAAAATTTATAATGACCCTAAATTATTTAAAGAATCTATTGAAAAAGGTTATACTGGATATGGAAGTAAAACAGTATTTGAAGAAGCTCAAGTTGGTAGAAAAATAAGATGGTGGTTTGATAATGTAAATTTGATGACAAAATCTGAAAATTTAAACAGAATAGTTTTAGCTGAAGCTGGAAAGATGCACTTCAATGAACTTGTAAACAAATTACGTGGAAATAAATCTTTATTTCATCCAAAAGCAAATGAAGCTGAAGTATCAAGATATTTAAAAGATGTTTGGAGGTTAACAGACAAGCAAATTGAAGGAATTAAGAACGACAAAAATATACATAATTCAAAAGATTTCTCAAAAATACAAGATTGGGTTGGATTTCAATCACATAAAAGAGGAGCAGGAGCGACAGGAACAGCTGACCTTCCACTTTGGATGAGCAATAAATACGGCGCTCCTTTAACGCTATTTACAAGAATAGCAATGTCAGTTACTATTGATAGTTATAACAATTATGTAGTTCCAATGAAAAATGGAAATTTTGCACCAATAATTAAAGCTACAGCTGGAAACCTTGTTACGGGGGCAGCTTTATATGGAATGTATGATATGTTACTTGGTCAACAACCACCTAACGTAGAAGACCCCTTTATAGATAGAGCGATGTCCTATATACACAGAAGTGAAATGCTTGGAGTTTATGGAGAAATATTAAATCCTTATCAAAAAGAATTATCTGTACCAATAATGGAACCAGTAATAATAAGGAATGCTAAATTAGCTTGGGAAAATATTAGCGGAGTATTAGGAAAAACAAAATCTTGGGATGAGGCTGTAAAATCTTTTGCATTAAATACAATCGTAATAGCTGGTCAAGGTGATAAAATTTTTACAAAAGTTAATCATCCTTATGTTACCAATTACAAAAGAATAAAAACACTTGAAAGAAATTGGAGAGGAAAAAAAGGAAAAGGTTATGAAAAATCTTCAAATTATCAAGCAACAGAAAGTTCTCCATATTTTTGGAAATTAAAAAAAGCTATACTTTTAGATAAATCTGATTCAGATATAGCTAATGCTTATTATGCTGCATATAATTATTTATTAACAGAAGAAGAACATGGAGGAATTACATCTTTATCTGAAAGAAAAAGAAGAGTAACACAAAGACTTGATAGAGTTATATCTGCTATGAATCCTATTTATATAAGTTCTGAATCAAAAGGAAGGGAGAAGTCAAAAAGAAGTGAATTTTTAGAGTACCTGTCTCCTGAAAATGCTTTAATGGCTAAAAATCTTGAAAAAACATATAAATTCAAAGTAAGAAGGCTTAAAAAAATACTGAGAAACCCAAAATACAATCAATCAATATATTGGTTAAAATAATTCTTTTCTCGGAATCAAAGCCATTTGACTTGCATTATCATCTCCACCCATAACGATTTT
>CEUO01036898.1_pt1 | contig 10717 bp, 15 predicted proteins | sample 531391 | NCBI WGS metagenome assembly CEUO01 (sample SAMEA2622799, study PRJEB7988) | marine metagenome | isolation source: saline water (ENVO:00002010), including
AGGATATAGTAATTACAAATTAAACAAGAATGTCAAAGAATTAGAACGGTTCATTGAATATAACTCTATGTTGAGTGGCGATAATGCTATGAGAATTGAGATGTTTCTTCAAGCTATGTCAAACGAGTTTGAAGATGAAGTTCAATCAGTTGTTAGGCCAATGATAAAGGAAGAAGTAGACTCCATAAAAGAGATGCTAAAAGATATAAAGAAAAATGAATGAGGACTATGATGGGGATGGTATTTGGGATTTTGAACTTGATGATTTAGAATTTCCTTTTGGCTCACTTGAGCTTAAAAATTCTGTCTTTCTACACTTCCCTAGAACTGGCGGTTCTTGGGTAAATCACTGTTTGCAGGATATATCCAACAAGATTGATCCTGATAATGAAACAAGATTTGGACATGTCCCATATTACTCTCTCTCAGAAAGCCAAATTAATAAATTCTGCTTTTCATTTATAAGACATCCTTTTGACTGGTACGCTTCTATATATCATTATGCTCACAACATTTCTAAAGAACATGAAGGGACAAAACCAGATGCCTTTGTTCACTACTTTATACAGATGGGATTTGGCATATACCATCAAAGCCTAGATTTTTTTGGATTAGATTATGAAGTAGATTTTATAGGCAAGTATGAAAACTTAACAGAAGACTTGATAGTAGCCTTAGAAATGGCTGGAGAGGATTTTGACAAAGAATATATAAGGTCTGTCTCCTGTTATAATCCTCAAGAAACAAAGGCAAAAAAGATAAACTTTAGTAATAAGACAAAAAAACTAATATATAAGTTTGACCGAAAAATATTTGACAGGTTTGAATATAGATGGACAAAATAAAGATAGCGGTTTGCATTTCTGGGATGCCACGCAACTTTGAACAGTGTTATAAAAATACTATTGAGTTTTTTGATGTAGATGGATGTGAAGTAGACTTCTTTATACACTCATGGACTTCGAGTTGGTATCCTCCTAGAGCTAAGTCGGCCAATAAGTCACCAGAAAATAGCATAAATTTTTGCCCAGAACAACTAAAAGAGTCGTTGATTTGCTGCTATAGCCCCAAAGCAATAGTGTTGGAAGATCAGTTATCTAATATAGAGCTACAAAGAACAATAGATAACATAAAAAATACCCTACTTAGAAAAACCTCCAAGCAAACTATTCCTTCTTGGGTTGTCGAGACTTTAGAGGAAGGTGATCCAGACAGGTTCTTATCAGCACCATTCCACTTGGCACAAACATACTCCATATCTAAATCAGCAGACATACTTAGTGAGTACTGTACCAAGAATAATACTAACTACGATCTAGTTTTTAGATTTAGATTTGATAACTTTATGGAGCTAAAGACAGACGAATATAGAAGTAAGATATTTAGAGATATGGACACTCTCATAAAAAGAGATTACGCCAGAAGTCAAAGAGCCACAAGATTTAAAAGGGAATATCTATTCACAGCTTGGACTGCCGTGTTTGGAGAAGGAGGCTTTTCAAGAAATGCCGTTTGGATTGGAGACAAGATTTTTGCTTGTTCAGGTAGGGCATTCTCTAAATTTAGTAACTATTTTAGATCTCAGGTAATGAGAATTTTACTATATGACTCTTCAAAAAAGAATGTCAATCATGAATCTCCTTACTTTATGCCAGAGCACTTACTCTCTGAATTTTGCATGGAAAATGATTTCTTTTCAAACAGTATGGGTCATCTTAATACGTTCAGTTTAGTTACATATAGAGATTATCATAAAAAATATGAAGATCAATCATTCAGCTCATTGCAATATCAATACAATCTAAGAGAAAAAATGAACCACGATTCTACTGAAGGAATTTTTATAAAACATGATTGTTAAAAAGATTTATATTGGTGGCACGTTTGATCTATTTCATTATGGGCATGTAAACGTATTCAAAAATTTAAAATATCACTTGAGTAAAGAGAGTAGAAGTGTAGGAGCTTTAGCAAAAGTAATAGTAGCCGTGAATAGTGACGACTTTGCAAAGTATTATAAGAGAAAGCCAGTCATGGATCAGTACGAAAGACTTGCCGTTGTAAACTCTTGCAAGTATGTTGATTATGCTTTCATTATGGATTCTTATGAAAACCAACCATTTTTTATAGAGGAAAACAATCCTGATTTTATAGTAATGGGAAGCGATTGGCAATCAAAAGATTATTTCAAACAACTATGTATAAACCAAGAGTTTCTTGACAGAATAGATGCAGAAATGCTATTTCTTCCATATACTGATGGCATATCTACTACAAAAATAATACAAAGGATAAAAAAAGATTAAAGTTTTGCTTGCAATTATACGATTAGTATTGTATAATATATGTAATGATTTGATTTTTTTAAGAGGAGCATTAAATGAAGCTTAAACGAGGACAAAAAATTTGCAGGAAATGCAAAAGCATAAATGCAGCTAGATCTAGGGTATGTAAAGAGTGTGGGACTCCATTTATCGCAAAGAATACCCCTATAAAGAATGAGGTCAAGAACTGGAAAGAGCTAGAATCTGGACAGCAAATCAAGATTATTCAAGGAACTGGGCCATATTACATTTGTTCAAGTGCATCTGATGAATATGATGCTGGTGAAAAGATTTATATGGGCTGTAAGGGCAAATATGAGGTCAGGGAAGTCAGAGGTAATGGCCTTCTCTGCTGCGGAATGGGAAAGAACAATACAGGAATTGATTTTGTATACATGGGAGAAAAAGAACTTTCTCAGTCTACAGGAATTATCAAAGCCCCACATAGAATTGTAAGATTGAAGACAAGAAAACGGCGATGAGGGGTATAATATATTATATGAACTTTATTATCAAGGTTAGAGAAAATGGCAATAAATACAACTGCAAATTTATCGGTAGATACTACCTACAATCAAAAAGACACAAGCACATCTGTTTCTGACTCAAGAACAGGCAATTTAGGGTATACTTCATCACTTACATCTGGAACTGGATCATTACAAATTGATGCGGTTTTCAATTTAGATACCTACGCAATAGCTTCTGGGGATGAACTGTCCCTAGACCTAACTTCCCTATCGCAACCTATGTTGGGAGCAACATTGGACGTATCATTTAATAATCTCAAGTCAATTGCAATACGCAATACATCTACGACAGTAGGAGAAGATATTTCGATTAGGGCTACAGGATCTAATGCGTTTACTGCGCCATTCAATGGTGGCTCTGGAAACTTATTAGTTAAGCCAGCGTCTTCATATATTTATTCAGACCCTTATACTGGAGCCACTGTAGATTCTTCAAATAAAAATTTTCAAATTACAAATGAAGGAACTGGAACCATTAACATCAATATAGTTGCAGTAGGAGTTACAGGATAATGGAGGATAGGGTTTTTGTCCCTAAAGGATGGGGATACGAGGATTGGATTGTAAACAAGAAAGAATATTGCGGCAAACTTTTATTTTTCAAAAAAGGTAAGTCTTGTAGTTGGCATTACCACGAATTGAAAGATGAAACATTCTATGTTCACAAAGGCGAACTAGAAGTAAGATATGGATGGACTGATGATAAAAGCGACATAAACTCAAAGGTCGTGATACTCAAGGCTGGCGATACATTCCATGTACCAGTAGGACTGAGACATCAGATGACAGGACTAACAGATGTTGAAATGTTTGAGTTCTCAACTCAGCACTTCGATGAGGATTCTAAGAGGGTCGAAAAAGGAAACTAATGATAAGTTTATTTTTTAACACAAGAAAAAGAATAGGACTACTAAACAATTTACTTTCTTCAATCTATAATACAGTCCATTCTGCTGACAATATAGAGATATTTGTAACAGTAGACAATGATGACTTTGAATCTAAAGAGTTTCTAGACAGTCTAAACTTTCCAAATCTAAATGTAAGATCAATAGAAAAGCCATCCAATCTTCATACTTCTATAAATGAGATGGCTGAAATGGCTTCAGGAGATTTTCTATTTGTACTAAATGATGATGTTATTTTTAGAACATTTCATTGGGATAGAAAAATAATTGATAATTATAATCCAGAAGAGATTCTTTACATAGCTACTCATGATAATAGTGTAGACAAAACAAATCATGGAAGGTATGCTTCTTTCCCAATCTTGACACGGGCTGCTTATCAGGCACTTGGCTTTTTTATGTCAGAGAAATTTGTATCTCATGGTGGAGATGTTCATCTGTGGAGAGTTTTTAATGAGATTGATGCTGTGAAATACTCACACGTCTTTCTAGATCATGTCCTACACTCTACAAAGCATGGTCTTGAAAGAATTAAGAATGAAGAAACTGCACAGCAAGCAATTAAAATGACATTTGATAACTTTGTTAATTGCTGGGACGAGGACATTAGTGAGGAGGTTTCGAGACTAAATGGTAGCAAGCGTAGTTAAATACTCAAAATATACCGAGTCTAGAGGCGAGATATATACTCTCTATAATCGTAGCACGCTACTGAGAAAAACCTCTATACCGAAGAAGAACCTAGACTTCAAGCAAGACAAGGTATCGGTATCATACAAAGGGGTCATACGAGGTTTTCATGGAGACAACGATACCTACAAACTAATTACATGTTTAGATGGTATAATTCAACTAGTAGTCTATGATGTTGATAAAAAGAAAAAACAACAATTCATATTAGACTCTAACTCAGATGAAGTAACCACAGTAATAGTTCCTGCAAGACACTTAAATGCACATCAGTGCCTTAGTAAGAGTTGTATTTTTATGTACAAATGGAGTGAGTATTATACTTCTCCTGAAGATCAATGGAGCGTTAATTACAATGATTCAGAGATTAATCCCTGTTGGATTTTACCAGAAACAGTAGTGTCTGATAGAGATAGAAATGCTGGAAGTCTAAAAGATTTATATGAGAAAATAAAATGAACGCAGAAAAACTAATACAATTTGAAAAAGAAATAGCTGACCTTTATGAATCTGGACAAATTAAAGCACCTGTCCATTTAAGAGATGGCAATGAGCAAGCCTTATGTGACATCTTTAAAACAATAAGAGAACAGGACTTTGCATTTTGCAGCTGGGCTAGTCATCTTCATTGCTTACTGAAGGGAGTTCCGCCAGAAAGAGTAAAGCAAGATATTCTTGAAGGCAGATCAATTACTCTTAATTATCCAGAATACAATCTTTTCAGTTCCGCAATTGTTGGAGGCACTGCATCAATAGCTACTGGCACTGCTTGGTCACTTAAGAACAAAGGCAAAGACTCCAGAGTATATTGTTTCTTAGGAGACATGAGCTTTCAAACTGGCATAGCCAATGAGTCTATCCGATACTCAATAGGGCATGACCTTCCGATCACTTGGGTTATAGAAGACAATGGAAAGTCTGTAGGAACAGAAACTGAGCCGACTTGTGGCATTAATACAAAAGATTTAGCAGACTCTTTATTTCAATTGAAATATAAATATGGTGCTACAAATGTAGACATCATATATTATAATTATAGGATGAGTTATCCGCATTCTGGAACTGGAGTTTTCGTTGAATTCTAATAGTAAAAAACTTGGTATATTTATATGTACCAGAAATAGAATAGAAGGTCTTTCTTCTTTACTAGATTCTATATTTTCAAAGTGCAAAGACGCAGATAGCCTTGATGTGTGGATAGGATTCGATTATGATGACGAAGCAACAAAGTCATTTATAAAATCAACTCAGTATCCAGTAAGCCATTATATAAATTATAATAAAAGTGCTACTTGTATGGGATGCAAAACACAATATGTTAACAGACATAAAGACGTAATCCAGCCAATGGTAGACAACTCTAAAGCGGACTATCATTGGGTATTAAATGATGATGTTACGGTCGAGACAGATGATTTTGATCTTGTTATAGAGCAAAGTATAGAAAACTTCTTGAATAATAAGCCCGATAGAATCTTCTACGGGATGCCTAATATATTTTTTGTAGACAAAAATGGAATAATATCTTCAGAATTGCCAGATGATGTATTTAACAAGAAGACATTTGCAACAGAATATTCTTGCTATCCTATACTGACAAAAGAAACTTCTGATGTAATAGGTTATTTTTTACCTACAGAATTTGCAACCAATACAGCAGATATAGCACTTGGAAGTGGTATCGGACTTTCTGTTTATAATAGAAAGCTTAAATTGCCAGTTACTGTAAGAGATGAAGTTGAGCAAGAAAATAATAAACATACACATATGGAAAAGACTGACATGGACAATGCGCACGACGTGCAATTTGAGATAGCCCATAAACTAAATGATTTCGCAGAGGGTATTGCTAACTCTGAATCAGTCACACCTGTAAACATAGGAATTTTTCAAACGTTTGTATGCAATAATTGTGGACACACGTATAATGAGCCAACTTATTTTGAAAAGATGGTAACTATATGTCCGAACTGTAAAAAGGTATCTTTTGTATCGTTAGCTCAAGACGATAAAAAAAGAGAGAGGCTCTATAAACTATTCCATCAATGTAGATTTCAACTAAGAGGATTACTACGATTTATGACTGGACAGCCGGAGGAACAGGTGAAATGAGATATATAGAAGAAGTAAATAAGGGTATGGAATATCTTAATAGTCATAATGACACTATCTTTATAGGTCAAGCTATTGAGTATAAAGGAACTGCTTTGACACATCAGGTCAAAGAGTTTGATGCGAGTAAAAAACTGGAGCTTCCCGTAGCAGAAGAGTTTCAAGCTGGTTTTGCATTGGGCCTTGCACTTGATGGATATATACCAGTTTCCATGTACCCGAGAATGAATTTCATTATTCTTGCGATGAACCAAATTGTAAATCATTTAGACAAGTGGGAAGCGATGTCTTGTGGTCAGAGTAAGCCAAAGGTCATTATGAAAGCGGTTGTTGGATCTGACTACCCACTAGATCCCGGCCACCAGCACAAACAAAACTTCACACAGGCATTTAAGTCCTCGTGTGATAATATTAATGTAGTTGAACTAGTCCATGCTCACAGAGTACTCGACACTTACAAGAAAGCTCTTGATAGAGAAGATGGTGTTTCCACTTTAATTATTGAGCACGGAGATTTATACAGATGAGATCGAATACAGTAGCCATTATACCTTCTAGGCTGGAATCCAGTAGGATTGAGAAAAAAGCTTTAGTTGACATATGTGGTATGCCTATGGTCATTCACGTAATGAAAAGAGTGCAGATGAGTAGTTGTGTATCAGACATATATGTTGCTACAGATAGTCAGGAAATAGCAGATGTTGTTAGAGGGTATGGTGGAAAGGCAATACTAACATCTAAAGAACACAAAAATGGAACGGAGAGGGTGTGTGAGGCAATACAAGACATAAATGCCGATACTTTTGTAATATGTATGGGGGACGAAGCACTACTCAATCCAGACCACATACAGAAAAGCGTAGACACCTTTTATCAATCTGATGATGCGAGCGGGTCTATCCTTGTTACTGAATTCACAAAAGAAAACTCTCCTAGTGATTTCAAAGTGGTGGTAAACCCTAAGAATGAGGTAATGTATATATCTCGTGGAGACATACCTTGCTCAGCAAGGAACAAAGTAGACTTCAGGCTTAAAGCGTATCATATCATGACGTTTTCTAGAAAAGTTTTAGAAAAGTATACAGCGATTGGTAAATCCCCTATGGAAAAAATTGAAGATCACGAATATCTAAGACTAATAGAAAACGGTTATAAGATTGTAGCCAAGAAGGTTGATAGTGCATCAATTAGTGTTGATGTACCTGAAGACTTAGAATATGTAAGAAGCGTAATGAAAAATGATAAGTTATTTAAAATTTATAGGGACTTAGTATGACAGTTAGGAATTCCATAAAGACTAGGATAAAGAACGGAGAGACCGTTATAGGGACTTTTTGCATAGTTCCTTCGACTACAATGATAGACACACTTGCATACTCAGGAATGGATTTTTGTATTATAGATACAGAACATGGCCCTATAGATGTAGGGTCGATTTCTGACTTGGTTTTAGCAGCAAATGGAGCAGGAATTGATCCAATAGTAAGAGTAAGTAGGAATGATGAAACACTAATATTAAAATCACTAGATACTGGTGCATTGGGCGTTCAAATTCCACAAGTCAATACGAGACAAGAAGCAGAAAGGGTAGTCAAGGCCGTTAAGTATGATCCGCTGGGAGAAAGAGGCCTATCTATCTTCACTAAAGCCGGCGATTATTTTTCAAATGATGGTGCTAATCACACCGATATACAAAATGAAAAAACTATGAGTATCATACACATAGAAGGATTAGCTGGCTTGAAAAATCTAGATGAGATATTAGATGTTAATAATATTGATGTTATATTCTTGGGGCCATATGATATTTCTCAATCATTGGGTATGCCGGGTGAGGTCGATAATGATATGGTCTCCAATACAATCAAGGAAGCGGTACAGAAAACTAAATCGCTTGGCAGAGCTGTTGGATCATATGCTAAGGATATACAGATGGCAAAATGGCTTAAAGGATTAGGCGTTCAATATATAGCAGTCAATGTAGATGCAACAATTTATATGCAGGCGTGTAGAGACATAGTAAAGGAAATCAATAGATGAGGAAGTTAGATGTTTTGATAATTGCTCCCAGTGCAGCAGACCTGTATCAAGATTTGAAGAATGACTTTTCTGCTAAAGAAACAAATATCTGGGCAGGTTTACTTGCTAATGCTTGTAGAGCTAAAGGTCATGGTGTTGCGATCTACGATATGGAAATCGCAAGACCAAGTGCAGAAGAGTTTATAAAACATGTCGAGTCTTATGATGCAAGATTTATTTTATTTGTAGTTACTGGACAGAATCCTAATGCTTCAACTGCCGCTATGAGCGGTGCGGTATCTGCCGCATCTTGCCTGCAACACATAAACACAAAGATTGGTTTTGTTGGCCCTCATGTGAACGCACTTCCCCTTGAAGTACTTGAGAAGCATGACTTCATTGACATTGCGTTTACTAACGAAGGGGTATATGCTTTACTTAATTTGCTATTAACAGACCTATCTGACAGTGGCTTAAAATCTGTTAATGGTATCGCTTACAGAGCCAGCACTGGAGATATTTTTATAAATCCTCCAGAAAAAATAGTTCCTCAAGCGTTATTAGAAGTTGATTTGCCGGGAGTTGCTTATGATCTAATGCCTTCGCTTGACAACTATAGAACAAGTTCTTGGCACGCGAATTACATTGATGAAGACAGAAGTCCATTTGCCAGTATATATACTTCTCTAGGATGTATATTCAAGTGTGAGTTCTGCATGATTAATATAATCAATAGAGATGATAACGACCCACTAAAAGCATCTTCATCATTTAATAAATTTAGATATTGGAATCCTGAGTTCACAATCAAGCAACTTGACTATCTTGCTGATAAAGGAGTCAAACAAATAAAAGTAGCTGATGAGATGTGGGTCCTTAAACCAAAACACTTTGAGGTACTGTCAGATCTAATTATTCAAAGAGGCTATGATTTTAACATTTGGGCTTACACTAGAATTGATACAGTAAAGCCTCAGTATTTAGAGAAACTAAAGAAAGCTGGAGTGAACTGGCTTGCTCTTGGTATTGAAGCTGGAAATCAAGACATTCGTAGAGAAATCACTAAGGGTAGATTTGAAGATATAAATATCAGAGAAGTTGTTTCAATGATAGAAGATGCAGGCATCAATGTTTGTGCAAACTACATTGTTGGTTTGGGGCATGATAATTGGGACACTATGCAAGAGACTCTAAACCTAGCCCTTGAGTTAAATGCAGAAAACTCTAACATTTATTGCGCGACATCACTGCCCGGAAGTCCATTATATCTCAAAGCTAAGAATGAAGGATGGGAACTTCCACAAAAATATTCAGAATTTGGCTTTTTATCATACGATCATATTCCAAGTAAGACGTATAATTTAGAGTCCGAGGAAGTTTTAGCATTTAGAGATTATGCCTTCCACGCGCTGTTTGAAAATCCGAGATTCATTAATAAAATACAAAATAAGTTTGGTGATGCAGCGGTAGACAACATTAAAAGAATGACATCAATTAAATTGAACAGGAAGATACTTGATGAGAAAAACAATATTCTGTGACATAGACGGCACACTCATTCATCATTGGGGCGATAAGTGTTTAGTAAAGACAATGGAGAATGACCCAATCCTTCTCCCTGATGTACTGGACACAGTTGATAGTTGGAAAAACAAAGAATATATGATTATCCTAACAACTGCAAGACCAGAAAGTATGAGAGAGTTTACAGAAAGGCAATTGCAAAGTGTAGGGTTGTTTTATGATAAACTTATCATGGGTCTTCCAAGAGGCAAAAGAGTTGTTGTAAATGATTGCAAGCCAAATATGGAAGAGACTGCTGTTGGAGTTACAGTAGAACGGAACAAAGGTCTGGCTAACTGCATTGTATAAGGACTTAAAAATGAAAAGAATTGAATTTGGCGAACTGGTAATTGGTGATGTGGCTAGAAAAAACTTGATGCATGTATGTGATACTAACTGGGCATCTGGTGGGCCAAAAGTTAAACAGCTTGAGAAAGAGTGGTCTGAAATCTTTGGCTACAAAAGAAGTGTAGCTATGAGTTCTGGGACTGATGGTGTCATTAATGCTTGTCTCGCTCTATATGACATTGCAGACGCAAAGCGTGGAGACGAAGTTATTGTGCCAGCGTTA
>CEUO01016177.1_pt1 | contig 10716 bp, 5 predicted proteins | sample 531391 | NCBI WGS metagenome assembly CEUO01 (sample SAMEA2622799, study PRJEB7988) | marine metagenome | isolation source: saline water (ENVO:00002010), including
TGTCGAAAAAGATCAATATTTTTTTAACTCAAGCCAAGCAGACTACAAGCCGTCAAAAGTTGTCTTTAACGCGCCCATGTCTAGTTTAAGTTTTTCTGGCAACGACTTAAGGTTTAATCCCTTTACCGTTACAGAAATAAACGCAGCTATTTCTCCTTACAAGACGTATGCTTTTGTTATTTCTGCACCTTTGCTTGGAGTAGACCCAACAGCAGTTCCTGCAAAAACAAGGGAACACGCAATAGTGTCGGCCCATATTAGCCTAAAAATTAGGTCAAAATTAATAGAAAGAGATACGCACTCTGCGTCCAGCCCTGTCCAAAACCTTCCAACAAAAGACACAAATCTTGCCGTAAGAAGCCCAACGGCTATAGCGCAGGCAGTGTCAATAACTACGCCTGCTGCCGGGGCTGACATTGTTGCAGACAGCAACGCTGCTGGTGTTTCAAGAAACATCGAACACATAACATCAGAGTTTAGGCATAAACTGTCTGGTGGTGTTAACGAGTTTTGCGAAACAGACGCTCGTCAAATTTTAAAAGACGATGCTGGGTACGAAGTTATTGCAATACCCCTTTTAAATAACAGAACAATGGGGGGTGTTGTATCTGCGTTTGCGCTAGCTAACGAGCCATGGGGCTCAACAAACGCTATTTGGGACAGAAGCGTTGTTCCTTTAAATTACCCCATGGTAATCCATCATGTAATTTTAGCGTGGAACTGGCAGCGGTTTTTTACAACCGCAACACCTGCGCCATCTCCAGCAGTTGCGGGGCAAGTTCCGGGAGTTCTTTCGGGAACCGGAAACAATTTTGTTGTTAATGTTGGCCTTGGCATTGGGCATGGAATACAGTCTGATGGGTTTGGGTATCAACAAATCTCATCCCATACAATGTCAGAGCCTTGGGTGTCTGCCACTGGCCTTCCTTCTGCTAATTGGGATTCGCGAGTAATAGACAGAATTACCTGCAATGGCCCGAGTGGCAACGGTGCAAGCAGGGTTTCTGCTGGTGTAAACGATCCGCAAAACTGGGAGTGGGAATTACACCAAATGGAAATAATAAACGCCGCTGCACCATGGCTTGGAAAAGGTTACTACACAAACGGGCGTCCATTTTTTGCAGGAAAGTCCTGGTCACCCACCCAAGCAAGAAACAATGTTTCTGCCGGAGCGGCATCAGCCGTTGGTGGTAAAGAGCAGTTCCTTGAGGCTCGCATTAAAATTACCTATGGTGGTGGTGCGTTTCCGGCAAACGGTGAAGTTATATCCGGGTATCAAGGACACTGGATGTACGTCATTGGAAAGAAATACTTAACGAGGTAAAGAATGGTTGATCAGTATGGTGGCCTAGACGTGGGCGAAGAGCAGCTTGAAAAAGACAGGCTGACAAAAGAAATGATCGAGGCTAGGCGTAAAGCTGCTCGACAATATGAGCAGGGAATTGCTGACACAAGAACTGCAATGGACCAAGGAAACATCAGAAGAAGGCAATTTGCCTCTGGTGGTTTAGGTCGTGGTCAAGGCTTTTTAACATCAGGCGGTGGAGCGCAGCGAGGTGCCCTTGAGGGAGGACTAAATGTAGCCGGTGAGATTGCTCGCTCAGAAGAGATTGGCACAGACAGGTTAATGCAAATGGGTGTTAACCTGGCCGACCTTGAGGTTGATGCTTCTACGGCTGCACGCAGCATGATGAAGACTGATGAGCGAAAAACAAAAATGGAAAAGTATATGGACGCCTATAACAAAGCCTACGCAGCCCAAGGGGTTGACGGGGCCAAGGCGGCTGTAGACGCAATGCTAGTTTTTGAAACAGACCCAGTTGTTGTTGATCGTGTACAACACATGATGACCGTCCAAGAGCTTATAGATTAAGGAAAAACTATGGCAAGGATTAAACCGCAGCAATACACCTTTGATCCAACCGCCCGCGCTGGCGAAAGAATAATGATGAAAGGTGGCCCTGAGTTTGCCCAGCGCGGACTGTTTGGCGGGAATATGGACATTGATGAGCTTAACAAGCTCAACAGGGCCATTGCGTCAGGCATGGACATTGCCAAAGACATTGTGCCAACAATTAAAGGCGTTGTTGACGCTCCTATGAAAAAGATTCAGGAGCTAATGCAGCAGTCTGACATTAAGGATGCGAGGGCTAAAGCGGCTGCCGAGCTTGCCCTAAAGGACAAAGCGTTACCCCTAAATAAATCTATTGTTGGCACCGGAACACCACCGGCAGGCCAAGAGGTCTTTCGGGAAGACATTACAGAGGTCGAAACGCAAGTGCCGTCAGGGCCTTCTAGGCAAGAGGCTGATAGGGAGACGCTTTCGCTTATTGACGAGTCAAGGGAAGAGTCCCTCTTGCCACTTTATGGGAAATATCGCGTTACGCCAGGAGATAAGCAAGGGCTCGCCAGCGCTCTTAGGCGCGCAAAGGTTTATGCGGGAGGAAGACTTCAACATGCCTTCCCTGGGGCGACCGCAAGTCCCATTGCACAAAGGGATGTCCTTGAAGACGAAAAAGTGTTCATTTCAACGCTTTCTTCGACAGGCGAGGAGGGCGGACCCCTTGGTGCGTACCGAGACATAAAGCGAGACGCTGACGCCGCAAGGTCGGCCAGTGTGAAAAGCAGGGCTATAGACGCTGCACAGTCCCGTGGAACTGAGCAGTATAGGTCTGGAAACTATGAAGATGCCGCAAAATCGATGCTGTCCGCCTACAGCATGGACCCCAATTATTCGTACCTTCTTAATGCAGCCAAGGCGCGGTTTAAGGCCGGGGACCTGGATGGTGCAAAAGAACTGTACATTAAGGCAGCCATGACGCCTGGAGCACCTCCAGAGATAGGCAAAGTGGTTGCCACAATGATTCAAAATGTTGATGCGGCAATGGCCAAGGGTGCTTCTCAGCCCGCTAGACCTTCCGCACCAATGCCTTCCGCTACAGGGGCTAGCGTTACGCCGCTTCAAGCGTCTACATCAGGCGCTCCTATGCGTTCAGTCCCAGCACCTGCTGGTCAGCGTGCTATGCGACCACCAGCACAGGCAGCACCTGCTGTTCCTGCTGCCCCAGCAAGTCAGGTTGGCGCAGTGCAAGTGGACAGGCAGCTTCTTGCAGACCCTGCTAACAGAGCGTTTGTAAGAACTGTCCTTAAAGAAATGCAGCAATCAGGAATGGAGCCAGACCTTGGGTACGCAACAGACCTGTTAACGCTAGAGCTTGCAAAGCGAGGCACTGGCCCACAAATGATTTCTGAGCCCACCGTGCGTGAGCGTTTAGACATGCCCCCTCAACAGGCTGCTGCTGGCATGGACATGATGGGCTTGTTTGCGCTAGCTGATCAATCAACCGTTGCCGATTGGCCCAAGATTGAGCCTATTGCTGAAATTGTAATTAAACAGCGACCGCTTGGCTTCTTGGACTTAATGGACATGGAGGGCAACAAGAAGAAAATCTACGACAGGCTTGCTAAAAAGAAACCCGGAACTCCGGGTGTTGAGTTTGACCTGTCTGGTATTGCAAAAAGAAGGCTAGAGGGTGCAAAGGCTTCAAAAACCAGAAGGCGTCCGGCTGGCAAAAAATCTAGAAGATCTTCCTTGGACCGGTATTTAATAAACAAGGACGAAAAAAGAAGCGTCGGAGGGAAGGTAATACCTGTCACTGTCGCCTACACGAACAAAAGGTTTGATGCTCTTAAGAAAAAAGTTGATTCAGGAAAGGCAAAAGATTCTGAGGTTAAGCTTTACAACGACATCTTAAAAGAACGTCAGATGAGAAACAAAAGCTACGGCATAACAGACGTTAAAGGCTTAGATCCTAAAGATAAATCTATCAACCAAGACCTTCAGGCACAGGCAGACTACGCAACAGCAAAGTCGCTTGTTGATAGCACAGAAAGAGCCATTGAAGAGCATAACGAAAACGAGCCACAAAAACCAAAAGACTATAACCCAAATCGTCGATCTGGACAACGATATGACAACCTTAACAAGACCTGGAAAGCGGAAAAAAAGAAACTAGATAAAGAGCTTCGAGATGCAAAGGCAAAATTGAAAGGCGCAGCAAGTAAACTTCCAGTAGACAAACGACAGAGTTAAAATAGCAATGAAAGGCTTTAGAAGGATGCAGGTGAAGATGACAATGCCTTCGCCTGAGATTATTGCTGCAAACGATGGCAAAGACTACTTAGACCTGGGTGTTGTAGAAGGTGGTGAGGAAGAATGGAGACCTCTGTTTGATAAAAAGTTTGCAGAGCTTCAGCAGAAAGCAGCAAGAAAAAACCTAGATAGGGTTTATGAGGGGCAATACGACACAGCCCCCAAGGAAGACCCAAGGACAACTGAAGCGTTCAAGCTTTTTGGAGAAAGGGCAGAGGGAAGGTTTCGCCAAGCAACCACCCGTGAGCCTGCACGGAAGGTTTCGAGTGAGTACGATCCGATAACCTTAGAACAAGCTCGCCGCGTATACCCGGCGTACAAAAGGGGCGATGCAACAGGAAAGCAGAAAAGCATCATAGATGCCATTACGAGGCAAGATGTTGATTACTTTGGTCAGATTGAGCAAGAGCGTGCAGTTCGCGGGGGTGACAGGTATGAGTCGTATGCGACAGGTCTTGCTCAGGAAATAGAGGCAAGGGGCGACGCACTACGCGCACGCATAAGGGCAAAGAAGACGACACCGGAAGATGTCGAGCTAATGAAGCGAGCCCTTATGTCTAACAAGCTAAACAAGCTTTTAGATCCAACCGAGTATTCAAGCACAGCATCTGAGGAGAAGCCGCTTATACTTGAGGGGTGGGTCAAAGATACCCTTGCCAAAACATCTGACATGCTTCCTTCAGCCGCATATGGGGCGGCGCAAATGCTTACTCGCCCAGAGGTTAAAGAGGAAGCAGGCCTTGTAAAGCCATACGTTTTAGACACAGAGCTTATATCTGCATTCAGAGACTTTTTCCCAAAAGAAGAAGAGGGTAAGCGGATTGACAGTAAAGCAAAAGCTTTTGTCAAAAGGGTCGAGTCCGGTTTTGGAAAGGGTGTAATTGATGCCAGGGTAAAAAGGCAAAAGCCTATACGCGATCACTTAAAGTCCCGAGGCATAAAAGACGAGGATATGGAAAAAGAAATGCTGTCTAGGACCAAAAGGGTCGTTAACAGCGTTCTTCCTGGGGGAATAACCAACATAAACAAGAGGCAGTTTTTTATAAACAACCTTAATGCGCTTGACATATCGGACGCAGAAAAGCGTAACACAATAAGAAGATATGATGACCTTAACAAGAAGGGGTTTATCGACTCTGAAGGGGAAGGTGACCCTACGGCTTTTGTGCCGGTTGCGCTTGGAAGGGCAGGCGTTTCTGGATTGCCAAAAGTTTCTTCACCGTACGCCTATAAGATAAACAAACATCTTGCTAGCAGGAACAAGCTTATTGAAGAAGCAGCGAGAGGGTGGGAAGAGACTGTAGGAGAGAGAGCAAAAGATGTTCTTGAAGCAGATAGTTTTCTTGAAGGTGCAGGATTTCAAGTCTTTAATGCTGGAAAAGATTTTGTTGATTTTTTTGTAGGGATAGTTGACCTCGCCGCATGGGATACAGAGAGCGCAAAGCAGGGCCTTGTAGACGCATACGCAAACGTCCTTGTAGACGAGGGTAAGTCTGGCCCCTTATTCACGGCAGAAGTGGACTTGATAGGAAGAGAGGCAAACATTAATGCGTTTGCAGGGCTTCTGCATGGGTTCAAAGAGTCATTTAAGAGAACCTTTACGGACACAAAAAAGTCTTTTGCGGGTAGCCCGGTTGGCACCATTGCAAACATGGTTGCTATGGCAAGAGCAGTTGTTGCCGGAGGGGTTATTCTCCCTAAAGGGACAAATGCGGCACGTTTAAGGGCAAAGGCTGCTCAGTTTTTGGCCAAGGTTGACGACCAGCTTACGCTTATACCTGCGGCAAAAAAGGTCGCAATGAGGGTGCCTGGAGTTCCGCAGGCTGTAGGTTTTTTCTCTAAGTTTTTCAACTCACCCTTAAGGATTGAGCTTTTAAGGCAGTACGCAATTACCGAGGGACAGGGCGTAGCTTCCCAGATTGAGCAGATAACTAAATCAACTGCTGAAAAAATTGAGGATGGTCTAACGCAAGAGCAGGCATTAAAGCAAGCAATGCAAGAAGCACCCACCCAGGCTGCTGAGGCTCATGCAAAGATAATGTTGCAGCAAAAGTATGGTAATGCGTTTGATGCCGTAGAGAGCCCGCAGCAAGTGTTAGAGGCAATACTTGATGACGACCTCACAAGGCTTAGAGAAGTGGTGCCAGAGGCAGTGCTTGAGGAGGCTGGTGTTAGTGCTCCGTTTGACCCTGTGAATATGCGAAACGCCCCTAAAGACACGGGTTATGAGGCAATCGAGATTAACTCGGTGGCGGTTAACAAGCAGATTGATCGCCAGCTACAGGGTCTTGGGGTTGATAGTCCAGAGGTTATTGAGTTTAGGAATGCTGTCGATGACATACGAAACAGGATTTCCCAAGGTGAAACTTTTGTACACCCTGAGATTGTTCCAGAGCCAAACCTTAAAGAAGGATCAACAGGAACACCCAGGGTTTCAGAGCTAAATGAAGGCGTAAACAACCAAGCGTTATTACTTGCACTGGTTGAGGAGGCGTCAAAACGTGACCAGAACTTAAAGGTTAGTGTTAAGCCGGAAGATAAGTCGTTCTTTGTTGGCCACATGGTTGGCCCGAAACAAATCATAGACGCAGTGCCTGTGGCATGGAGGAGCCGTCTACCCCTGTACGAGCGCAGGCCAAATGCCAGGGCTCCTGAGTTGCTTCAAGCCTTTAAGAACAACGAAGAGTTTGATTATGGGCTCTACTTGAAAAGAGCAAAAAACCTAGAGCGCAGCCCAGAGGCTCAAATAGCCTTTGAGGAGCTTGAGTCTCTGTTCTTGGAAAGCGTAGGCCTTACTCCAGACCAGTGGTCTAAGGTAAGGATTGGAGGCATATCACCAGGTGCAGGAGGTATGCTTGAGGAGCTTTACTTCCGACAAACATCCAGAGCCCCAGGTGCTCCCGGTGGGTTGCCAGCACTCAGGGGTGTTGCTGCGGAGATGGATTATGTTGACCAATTTGGAAACATTATATCCCCCGATGTGGTTGAGGGTAGAATCGGCGTTAGGGGAGAAGCAACCCCGCAGATGAAAGCTGCCGCTAAAGCACCTGCGAAAACAAGAAGGGCTTTACAGGAGATGGAGGAAAGGAGGATGGCACAAGCAGAGCCACCTCCAGTTATGAGGGGGGACGCTTCCAGAGTCGATGACACTGTGCCGGATATGCCATCGGTTATAGTGGAAGAAGCGCCATCTGTTATGGTGGATAGCACTGCCCCAAGAATGCCTGCTGCCGCAGCAGAAAAAGCCAAGCAAGTTGAGGTCTTTCAGCAGAAGAACCTGGATGCGGTTAAGTCTGTCCTAGACCGCGCAAGAAACATGGACGTGTCAGAGCTTAACAGGGTCATGGAAAACACAGACGCTGTGGCAAAAGAGGTCGGTGACTCTGCCATTAAAAGGGTCATGGATGAAGAGCTTCAGATAGGCGACTCTGTTGTAAACGGAGGGGCATGGCTTCCTGAATCAAAGCTAATGGCAATGAGTGGAACAGCAGAAGATGTTGCCGCAAACCTTATAAAGAACCAGGGGGAGCGTGGTCGGCTGTTTGTAGAGAGAATAGGCATAGAGAATGCCAACAGTGCGGTACGAAAGTATATGAACCTTGAAGAGGGTGCAGAGATTGCTGTTCCCAAGTATGTCAACGATGCGTTTGAGGTAAAACAAATGCTTGATGGCATGTCTAGTGCGCTTGCTAGGACAGCATTTGGGTATGTTCAAAGCGCAGGCGCATGGGTGAAAAGGGCGCTTACGACAAGAAACCCTCTAACGTTTGCAAACAACTTTGGTTCAAATGTTTTTTTGAGAGCTATGGTGACAGGTGATTTGAACCCTGCTGGATTGCAATCATCCCTATCAGACCTTAAGAAGTACCTGTCAGACCCTAAGTCCTTGGACAAAACAACGTCGGAAATTCTGGAAACAATGAGAGAGGGAGGAGCCCTTGGAACATTTAGCCAGAACGACATACAAGTGCTCAAAAAGATGCCGTCTGAGTGGTTTGAAGAAAACTGGGGCGCTGCTCTGACGCCCCCCGGAAGAGCGGCCCTCAAAAAGTTTAACGACAGCCTGAACAAGCTTGAGAAGGGATACAATATGGCTGATCCTGTGTTCAAGCTGGACCATATCAAAAACATGGTTCCTAAATACATGGATGCAGCAGACGGCCTAGAGACAGGAAGATATATAGATATTGAAACGGGCAAGTCTTTAACGCAGAGGGTGTATAGGTCGCCCGATGGCTCGTTTAGACTTGGCGATGTTGACGGAAGAGTTTTGTCTGAATCAGAGCTAAGAAAGATGATGACAAAGAAGGCCATACTTTCTGCCAACCGACTGTACTTCGACTACGCAGACGTGCCTGGAATTATCAACGCATTACGCGCAACGGGCCTTGACGCGCTCATAATCAACCCGTTCTTTACATGGGGGTGGAAGGCCCTGTCTATACCAGGGATTAAGCGCGGACTTATGGACGAGTTTATGTCTGGCGCTGAACACTTCACAACAAACAGCGCATCTGTCTCTGCAAGGATGGCAAGAAACAACCTAAAGAATGAGCTTCTAAGGGCGGCGTATATGAACACAGCCCTTGCTGCTGATAGGTCAGAGGCAATGGAGTCGCCAGAAGTTTTAAGGTTCCTGTCTAGGTTTAAAGCAAAGTCGCCTGTGTCTGGGATTTTTGACTTTGGCCCGAGAGAAAGTAGCTACTTCTCGACATCAGGAATGGACCCAACAACAAATCAGTACAACCTATTTTCTGCAATGCTGGGAATGTCTGACGCCAAAGTTAAAGAGGTGTCTAAAATTATGTCGGACTACGATATGTTTTTAGGCAAAGATCAAAACGTAGAAGTTGCCATTGAGAACATGCCCTACAACACAGCGGAAGAGCAGGCGATATCCGACAAGGCGCAAGAGATATGGAGTTCTAAGATTAGAGACAACAAAGACGGCCATAAGCTTTTCATCAATGACATGCGAAAGATGCACCCAATGTTTGATAACGATGTCATCCAGTCGTTTGCAGATGCATTTGGTGTTGGTCGCCCACTTATTGCAGGGATATACGACAAAAAAGACACGGGCTCAACCATTGCGGACAGGCTTATAGACGCAGGAATCTTTGCAATAGTCGGAAGCAAGGGTTTTGCAAAACTTGGCAGTGAGGCAAGCAAGGTGTTTAACGAAGGGAGAGACCCCGCAGCAATGCTCCAGGCCATTGGAATTAGAAAGTTTCCCAACAGAAGATTTCAAAAAGCCATAGACAGGATGAGGAATCAGCAGCGCAAAAGGCTTTACAAAGAATACAACGCTGAAAAAGAAACGGTGTATGACACGAAAGAAAAAAGAATAGAGGCCAAAGCAATGAGGGAGCTTATCAACATTGTAACAGAGCTTGATGCTCAGAAGTTGCGTGATGATGCGGCGACAGAAGCTGAAAAATTTGGTGTAGAAATCGATAGAGATTACAGAGCCTACAAAGGAACAGAGCTTCCAAAATACATATACAAACAAAAAGGTGACGAATGATAGACCCACAAATTACACCGAACTTTCACCTTAAAGAATGGTCATGCAAGACGACTCCACAAAAGACAGGCGTTCCATGGGACCTTGTGCCCAACGTTATTGAGTGCGCCCACAATCTACAGATTCTGCGAAACCACATCGGCAAGCCAATTACTCTCATTAGCGGCTGGCGCTCGCCTCTCTACAACAAAAAGATAGGCGGGGCCACTAAGTCCAAGCACATGACCGGACAGGCTGCTGACATACGGGTCAAGGGTATGAAGCCTGACGAGATTGCGGAGATAATCGAAACCCTGATTGAAGAGGGCAAGATGAAGCAAGGCGGTCTGGGTGTTTACCCCAAGTCCAACTTCGTACACTACGATTGCCGTGGCACGCGGGCCCGATGGAGAGGCTAGCATGAGCAAGGCACGCTCCCAGGCAGCAAAAAACAAGCTGCGTAAAGAAAGTGGCACAGCCACCAAGACAAACCCTGAGCTTTGGGAGCGCTCTAAGCAGCAAGCCAAGGCGAAGATGGGAGGGAAGCACTCGGCAAGGGCTATGCAGCTTGCTGCTAAAATCTACAAAGAAAAAGGCGGCGGATACAGCGGCAAGAAACCTTCAGCCAAAACCAACAAGCTCAAGAAGTGGACAAAGCAAGACTGGAGGTGGTCAGGCGGGAAGAAGGACAAGGGTGTGTACTTGCCAAAGAAGAAGGTGCAGGCCCTGAAGTCTACCGAGGCAGGCAAGAAGAAGCTGGCAGCAGCAGGGAAGAAGAAGTCAAAGGCAACGCGCCAGGGTAAGCAATACTCTAGGCATGGACTAGCGGCGGGGACATCATGAGCGATGCGAGGAAGACGGCAGCAAAGAATTTGCTGAAGAAGCACAACCTCTCCGGCTACAACAAGCCAAAGAGGACACCGGACCACCCAAAGAAATCCCACATGGTTATGGCCAAAGAGGGTGACAAGACAAAGCTCATCAGGTTTGGGGAGCAGGGTGCCAGCACAGCGGGCAAACCAAAGGCTGGAGAGTCGGAGCGCATGAAGAAGAAGCG
>CEUO01052602.1_pt1 | contig 10692 bp, 7 predicted proteins | sample 531391 | NCBI WGS metagenome assembly CEUO01 (sample SAMEA2622799, study PRJEB7988) | marine metagenome | isolation source: saline water (ENVO:00002010), including
ATCCATTTCATCAGAGGTCCTGATTCCGGTCATAGCTCCGCTTGTTCGGATATTGATTGCGCCATTGGTTACACGGCTAATGTACGTAGACATTCTACCAATGGCTGTTGCGGCCTCTTTACTGTGGCGAGACTTAATGATGTTGCCCTCATCGTCCCGCTGGTCCGTGGGTAGATAGGCATAGCCTTCCTCAGGTGCTCCCTTGATTCCTTCGTCTGGCCGAAGCTCTGGCTGAAGCTCCTTGGAAATCCCGCCTGTAACTGGAATGGCAAGAGGGGCGGCTTCCTGGGAAACCTGCCTGTAGCTGACTCCTGGCCCGGCCCCTTTGATTTCGGTCTGGGAAATACTGGCGTTAATTCTCCCACCAAGAGCTGCCTCCATATCGATCTGCATATCCTGGGGATAGCGAGAAATATCCAGATTAGTGAAAGGGAGCTGACCGTTCCGAAGCGACTCTCTGTTTTGAGAAACAATGTCATTCATCTCCTGATGGGATGCGACATTGAATGCTGCCAGATACATATCGCCATACTTCTGACGATTCTCATTATTCGCAATGCTCCACATGTCGATGGCTTCAAGCCTTGATGAATGGGCAAGCGTTGCTATCTTGGTTAAGACAACGCCCAGTGGCTGCTCGTCCACGTTCGGGCCCATCTCAAACCACCACTCCTGCTCTTGCTGGGAGAGGTTTCCAACATCGCCAGACTTAGCTACCTTTTGAGCAAGTGCTCGGACATTATCACGGAGCGTGGTGAGAGCATGCCTTTGAGGGGATTCGTCACCAAGTCGACCAAGGACCTTCTGAACGTCAGTTCCCCAGAACTGATAAAGGGCTCCAACGTTTCCGAACCGATTAACAAACGACTGAGCAAGTCGCTGAGACTCATTTACTCTCTTAGCGAACGATGCCTTTTTCTCGATTAACTTCACTTCAAAGTTAGCGTTATCCCATTCACCGTCCGGGTTAGCAGCTTTTCTTGCATCAGCGGCAGCGGCCATCGAAAGACCATTGAGTTCCTGAAGCCTCTTTACAGAGATTCTTTGAGCTGCGGCTCCTGACTGAGTAAGTCGAGAGACGTCAATCTGAGCCATGCTTTTTGCATACTCTTGCATGTTGGTCTGCTTGGCCGTCTGAAGTTCATTGGCCTTCATCAGAGCCATGTTCTCGAGATTGGCAAGTCCGCGAGCCTTTGCAGGATCAGACGTTTGCACCTCTGCACGAAGCCGCTTGAAGTAGGCAGCTGCGTTTTTGAACTGCACTTCTTGGTAATGATTGAGGGCCAATGCTTCGTTATTGTAGGCATCGAGCATTGTGCCAAAGAGGTTGGCTCTTCTCCCCTCAGCGGCAGCCTGTGCTTTCTGAGCACTAAGGTCGTTGTTCATTGCAGTCGTCAGAAGGTTCACGGCAAAAAGCGGAACCTTTCCATCCGTTGCCATGTTAACGAATACGTTGCCTGCAATTGCGGCGAGGGATGCAATGCTGGTAGCAAAGCCAGACCACTGAAAGCTATCCTCCCATTCGCCTGCTTCGTTTTTTTCTTTCTTGAACCAATCGAACATCCTGAAGGCGCTGATAGGATCTTCATTCTCCCACTTCTGCCGTTGAGACTGGATATAATTATCTATCGCGTCAGATGCTTCTCGGAACTTGCCGTACTGCTCCTGGGTCATCTCGGTGAAGTCACCGTAGATTTGCTCCTGAACTTCAAGCTCAGCCCTGTCGATAGACATGAGCTTATGCTCTTCTGCACGAGCTGCCAGGTCCAACTGGGATTGCCTCTTGCTGATCTCAATAGCTTCGTCCGAAAGCATGTTGAGATTCCTCTGAGAGACAGCGATTGCACTATTTGGCCCATAAAGAGCTCTGTGTGTTTTATCGATGTCACTAGGCGTTGGTCCATCGCTACCGCTAATCATCTCATTGAGAATGCGCTGCATGAGATCGGCATTTGTTACGGGCTTACTGATTGCCCTGCCAGCTTCACCGGCCACACCACCATCTGCCTCGGCAGTCTTCTTCCCCTTCGCCTTGTCCTCTCTTGCCTGCATAACAGCGGCAGATTCATAGGACTGCATTGGACCGTAGCCACCGCCAGCAATCCCGAAGGCCGAAGGGTCGTCAGTAGAGTACAGGGCCCCCTCTGATGACATTGGTCCACTCGCCGGAGTCTGATAGTCCGCGATACTGCTAGTAGTAAGCTCACCGTATTGCCGCTGCTGCTCGGGGGTGAGGTATCTAAAGTCGTTGGCAGCAGCACCTTCAGAAATAAGACGAAGTCTCTCATCAATACTTGCGCGACTTAGGTCACCAAGACGACTTTGAGCTTCTCGCTCTCTTCGTGCCTCTCTTCTGGCTACCCCCTCAGGGGCTTTCTCTGGCATAAGGAACGAGCCTACGCCACCAACACCGCTACGGAGAACCTCGTACCAATCATCGGCGGTCATACCGCCTACAGGGTCATCGCTTGCTCTGATTGGGTCCAGCTTTGATTCTTCGTCTGCCATCACCTACTCCTATGCGAGATAATCGCTTACGCCACCATACATGGCTGGGTTTTGAACAGCCCCACCGCCTTGCTGCATTCTCTTCTTACGTAGCTTGGCAATCTCAGAGAGCTTTTGCCCGGCTTCTTTCCCCACCTTAGATCCAAGCATCGCACCGGCAACGGTTCCTATGCCAGGAAGAACTGCGGTTCCGGCTGTTGCTCCGGCCATGCCCCCAGCTGTCTCGGCGCCTGCCTCAATGGTTGCAGCGACGGGGTTATCTCCACCGACGATATCAGCTCCAAGGCCAATGGCTGACATTGCCCCTTCAGTCACGCCCGCCGGATCTGAAAGCAGGCTAGCATCTTTGGACATTGCTCCAGCGTTTTTTACAATCCTAGCTGTCTCATCGGTTGCCGCTGCCTTCACAGCCTCTTTCGCCGTGTCTTTATCGAAGTAATCGATTGCTGCCGTAACCCCGTGCTGAAGCGCCTTCATTGAGCCAACCATGGCGGCCCGCTTAATGGCGGAATCTCTTTCTTCCTTGGTCTTCGCAAGGGTTACCCCCATTGTGAGGTCAGCGGCCAGTGCAGCATCATTGCCCCACTCCATGGATGACTTTCCTTCGGACCTTTTTTTTGCGGTCTGCTCCATCTCCCTGAGAGTTTTCTTCTGCTGCTTCATCCTTGCAACGGGATCAACCCCCGTCATTGACGGTCGGTACTGTGGGGCCATGCTTGATCGAACAAGTCGCCCCATCCCGAGAGGGGACCCTCTGAACTGATTTCCGCGTTCGCCAAAGAACTCATCCCGCTTTAAAGCTTGGCTACCCCATGCTCCCAGAGGAGCCCCTGGGTCCGGCTTTTCTTCATCGTCTCCGCCAAACAAACCCATTACTTACTCCTATAAAGGTGCTCCACCAGGTGGGAAATATGGTTCTTCGGGCGGAAGCCCGCCAGGGCCAGAAGAGGCTCCGCCGCCGCCGCCACCACCGGCACCAGTAGGCCCAATGTTTGTAACTCCACCTGCCGGCTCAAAGCTATACTCGTAAATCTGCTTATCTTCATTCCAGGTCCTAAAGACTTCCACTTGCTGTCCTGCAAAGTCCTGGACGCCCAGGCTCTGTGGAACTCCTGGCGCACCCTGGCGAACTTGCCATGACTGAGTGCCGTGGTCCCAGTACATTTCATCCATGCCGGGGGCGCCACCAGTTGTTGTCTGAGTGAAGATCCCTTGAGGATCGTCGGTATAGTCAGAAAGAACCCTGGTGGTTGGAATGCCGTAGCCCTCGGGAGTTGGAGCCCCCATAAGCATATTGATAACCGGGGCAACCTCGGCAACAGACTCCACTCCGCCTTCAAGGAAGTCAGCATGTTCAACGCCCTGCTTGATGACCTCGGTGGTTGAGCCAAGCCTTCCGGCCCAATATTTGTAGGTGAGCTCTTCCTTTAGTCGGTCTAGCTCTGCGTTGACCTGGGCCAGTGCAACGTTCCTGTCTACGCCCCTGCCAACGAGGGAATCGAGCATGGAGTCTCGTTGTTGCTCGAGCTGCGCATTAATCTGAGCATCTGCCCGAGCCATCTCATCAACTTGCTGGCCTGCCTGGAGCTGTTGTTGTGCGGCTGCTTCCATTGCCGACCTGTCTGCTTCCGCCATCTGCTGAGTCATCGCACGATGCGTTGCCGATGCTGGGGCCCCTCTCACACTTGCGGCCGCAGCAAGTGCCTGCTGCATAGCACGCTCTCTCTGTTGCTGAATGACTGGGCTCATCTGGCCTGCTGCGATGTCCGCCATCGTTGACTGAAGCTGAACAGGGCCTCTCTGCATCAGATTCTGTTTGATGAATGGATCGATCCATGTCTGCTCGTATGTCCATGCGTCGCTTGTCCCTGTCGGTGCTGGTTGTTGCTGCTGGTAAACCGGCGTAGGGTCATAGCTTACCGACTCGTTGTTGGTTGGAATATTTTGAGGGCTACCTGGGAATGGCTGCGGGCTATGCGGTCCAATTCCGCCCATTGGCTCTTCCCCTAGAGGTGGCCCGCCCATTGGCGACGTGGCTACCTGAGGAGGCGTACCACCGTAACTTTCAGCCATCGGAGCCATTGTACTTCTCTCTACACTTGCGTTTGGCTCATAATCTGAGAAAAGCCCGTAGCTTCCGTCCGGCTCTGTTGGTTTAGCCTTAACAGTCCCTCCGGCCGCACTCGCTAAAAGGCTTTCAGTGCCCTCTTCTTTGTCAGGGTCACCAACTTCTGGATAGTATTTGTAACCAGCCATCATGAAGCTCCTATCGTATTGGTTGTTTGAGCTGTTCTGAAGATGCCCTTCTTTGTTCCAACCTCAATCGTAATCTGGTCAATTGCGAACCCGTCACCCACAGAGGCGCTATTGTCTGCATCGTAAATTTCGAACTTTACGGCCTGGCATTTTTGTTTAGAGAGGTGGGCTCTGAACTGAAGGACAGCATCAGTCGCAGAACTGGTCGTAAATGTGTAGGTGTCTACCGAAGCACTATCGTCATAATCGTAATAAACCTTAACGGTCAGAGTGTGCTTGTCTCGGCTCTCCCCGAGAAGAGCGAATCGATATGCCCTGCCAAAGCCCTGGATCTGGTTGAATGATATCCACCCAGTTCTTATTTTAAGCGGCATATAAGATGTCGAACCATTGTTTGTAATTTTGTAGCTCGAGTCTTCAATTAAAACATAGTCATTGTCTGTTGCGATATAAATGACATCATCAACGTTTTCGATGCCAACGATGTTCTGGTCTTCAGCGAGTTCATACTCATGATTAGACCATGAGTTATATCTATAGCTGTAGGAAAGAATCCTATCGGGTAAGGCGAACCGAAGAGTCTCTGTTTTTTGGTGGTGCCTAATTCCTACAACGCGCTGGGAGCCAAGCAGGTCCTCAACAGGCGCCCCTATGTATTCGATGCCTTGCTGCCCTATCCTAAAAATACCCCTAGGGGATTGAAAGTAAATTCCAGAATCAGTGTGAAGCGTAGGGCTGCCCATAAGGGCCCCAACAGTAGAGCTTATTTTTCGAGGATTATAAAATTCACCAACCCCTGTCTTGCTCGGGCCTTCTCCGGAAAGAGTCCATATGGATCTCTCTTTGAAGATATAAAGCTCGTCGCCAGCACTGCATAGGGCGGTTGGACGGTCATTATAGCTCCTGTCCATAACAACCTCTAAAGTATCGCTAAAAGATACTCCAAAACCCGCTTCCGCTTCTTTTGAAAACCAGATTCGGTCATCTTCGGATATAACAAATAAGCGATTACGGTGAGACTCTACATACCTTGAAGCAGGCGCAGCTGTGTTAGCTAGCTCTCCACCCTCCGTGTAAAGGAATGCCCCAGTAGCAGCGTTAGAGTCTGACACCTTGTCCACATGAGTAATAAGGCCGGTTGGGCTCATATCTGTTCCGAAGTTTTCAACCTCAATTGTCCCGACCTTGTTGTAAATACTTCCCCCGTTTTGAGTCCTGTAGATAACAAGGTTGAGGCTGCCTGCACTAGACTTGCTTGTGGCGGATAACCCATCGCAAGTAATAGTTACTCCAGTATTGGTGCTAGTGAGGGTAAGTGTTTCCGGGTCGGATGGCTCAGACCGATGAAGATCTCCGTTGCCATCAACCCACTCCCACACACCCTTGTAGCTATACACACCGCTTGAATCTAAGTTCCCAGCTGCTGTTTCAGTAACGGATAGGCCAGGCTTCTGGGAGAAGCCAACTTCAGACCACCAGTTAAACGGGTTCGAGACAAGCCCGCCACCAGCAAGGTACGAGGAGCTTGCAAGTTGCGCCCTTGAGGTCTCGTAAACAGGGTCATCTGTGGTTATTCTAACAACATTGCAAGAGCTATTTATTGCGGTTGAAACATTCCCAGATCCGTCAACAAATGTCTGAATGTTTGTTGCCCTTGGGAGAACGGTGTAATGCTTTCCTCCGGACGAAATGACTCTAGGAGAAACACCATTAAGGTGATTTCTTACAAGCTCTTGGCGAAAGCAAAGACCAACCAAGCCCTTGAACCAGTTATTGTAATACGCCCCAAGCGCAGCAATAACGCTGCTGGGGGTACTGTAAATGTTCATAAACGGCATGATTGAATGAAGGCTTAGGTCTTGATCTTCTGTGTTTCTGGTCTCCTGGGCCATCAAAGTAATAAGACTTTCGGAAGAAGTCATTGGCCCAGTTACGCCCCATACGTGCGCCCGCTGAGGGTTTCCATGAACGTTTAAAGTAGCCGAACCGGGGGTTATCTGTATTCTTGAAACATAAGAATATTTTGTAGAGGCTGTTGTTCCGTAAGTTGCAACATAGTCAATCGCGTCAGTATTGTATGCCTTGCAAAATCCGCCAGACTGAATAATGCTCAAGCCGCTGCCCAGTGCATGGGTGGATGCAATGGTCCCAGAACTAGAGTCATCAGCGTTATGATGTCTTAAATGTAGCGTTGTTCCGACGCTAAACGCAAAGTAGAATCTATCAGTTCCACCAGCATCACTTCTAAAGCAGACCAATTGCGTCATTGCGCCGGATTGGTTGTGACTTACTGAGCCAGAAAGAGTCCCCCTGTTGTCTAGCTTGTAAGTGACTTTGTGCTGAGAGCTAGACGTGTCGTACTCGGTAAAGACAACGTGAAGTTTATTCCAGTCAGCAGAGGTTGTAGCGCTTGGTTGCTTATACTCTACAATGTCAAAGGATGCCTCAGCGGCTGTTTGTCTGTAAACAGAAGTACTTGCAATGACAGTGATCGGGAACAAGACAAGGTTTGTAAGATCAATCGCCCCGTTGTAAACGCTTCTTTTGTACAGGGCCAAATCGCCACTTGAATTTGCATGCTCATAGTAAACAGCAAAATGATTTGCGGTTGCATTCACAGTGTTGCTTTGTGCTGCAATTTTAATCTTCCCGCGATTTACCTTATCAGCCCTCGCATCACCGGAAAGCGGTATGTCGCTACTGAGCGGAGTCATTGTATCTGCGTCAAGAAAGCTTATGCGGTATTCGTAGTTTATGTTTCCGGTGGATGAATTCCAGTAAGCTTGTGTCCATGCGACCCCCACTATTGTTCCATCCTGAGACACGGCTATTGAGGGGGATTCCTGGTGGTGGCCATCTCCGTTTGTCGCTGAAAAGAGCTCTGTTTTAAAGTGGGCTCTTTTTCCTTGCTGCATGCCTGAGCCAGACGTTCCAGTTTTTGGAAACGTGTAGTTATACCCACTTTTCTGGAACAAGTAATAATTGCCCTTCATTGTGGCTGAGCCAACAGCGTCAACTGTTCCCCCCAGAGTAGACTCAGAACACCCTTTGCGCTTTTCAATTCTGCCGGTCTTTTCAAAGACAGCATTCTCAAGAACCTCGAGCTGCCCCGGCTCCATAACGATGTCTGAGGTTTTAGTATCCGCGCCAGATGAGAAGGGAATGCTGACTAGTTTTTTATCGAGAGCCATTAGAACACCCACAGATCTACGGTAACCGTACCGCCAGCAGTGAGGTAAAGGAACTTGTCTGGATTGTCGTTTGAGGATTGAACATCATAAACGTGTTGGGCCGCGTTTTTCCCAACAACAATCCAACCCTTAATGTTCCGGCCAAGCCCGTGAGAGATAATTGACGTTGTCCCTGAAGCCAGCTCCTGGCCAGTAATGAGCAAGCCGTCAATGATCGAGGAGCTGGTAATAGGCAAGAGCGCGTCTTGGAGCCTTGACTGAACCCTGTTCAGATTGGGATCAGGAACAGGGATTCGCTCGAATCTTCGAAGAGTCATTAGAACGTCCAGCGGTGATATGGCATAACGCCAGCACTCTCATCCGTAATTCCTACAGGCTCAGAGGCATCTCTATCCCGAGACGCATCTTCTATTCGAAGAGTTATTCTATCAAGGTCTTGCTGAAGAGGAGTAATGCTTGTCTCCTCCTTCTGCCTCATCTTAATAGCAGCTACCAGAATTGCGTATTCTTCCCAGTTAAGCATGACCATATCATCCACGGTTGAAGTGTCACTGTCCAACTCCGTAAACCGAGGAACGTACCAAAGTTTGATAGTGTCCGTAGACACCGGCTTCGGAGTAAAAACGATAGAGGATGCTCTTAGGCTATACTCGTAATCGGCATAGCCATTACTGTTATGAATCGCTGTATCTGCTTGGTACCTGTTTCTGTCTTGGAATGAAAATCGCCTAACACGAACGACATCATTCCCATGAAGCGCATCGACACCAAGCAGCTTGTAGAAGTTGTTTAGTCCGATATCCGCAAATTGATAAGTATCCTGGTCAGCCACCAGAGAAAAGGACACTTGGTTGACGTACTGATCCTCATACTTGAGAACCAGCAAGTCATGGAGCTCACCCAAACCAACGTTAATATAATCGTTGATCTCAGCGTCGGTGAAGAAGTTATTCCCCACCGCGTCCACACGTTGCCTGGCCCGTGTCCTTAACTCTGATAGCGTCGACATCAGTACTCGCCTTTGTCCTCAAGTCCCATGCAAATTTCGATTGCATCTTTGAGGTTTTCAGCAAACCCTGATGAGTTACCATTCTCGAGCGCCCGCATCGCAGACTCAGCGGCACTCTTAAAGGCCTCATGCCCCGCATCGCCAGACTCGGACTCTTCGCCCATGTCTTCACCCTTGCCTTTAGGCGCACCGAGAAGAACTGCAATTTCAGAACTCTTCATAGTTACTCCAGGTAGATTGGGGGCCGGAGCCCCCTCTCCAGATTAATTACGCATCACCCCGAGTGAGGATGAGAATGAAGTAAAAGGGACAAGCTTGCTCAGTTGTCCCGTCACCGTCATAGGTTTGAAATGCCACAGTTGCCCCCGGCGCAGCTGCCGGAAAAGCACTGACTGCGTCAACAACCCCAATCACATCGCCACTTGTATGGAACGGTGTAATCTGAGCAGAAACAAGTCCATTGTACTCACGGTCAAGCGTAAGCGTAAAAAGACTGGTTCCACTCTTAGCAACTGAAAATCCTTTACCAGCAGTAACGGATCCATCAGCAGCAATGTTACCAGCGATAATCTCAATGTTATCGCCCTCAGAACTCATATTTGGAAAACCCATAATATCCTCCTTACGCCAACGCGATAGTTGCGTTGAAGCCAGGCGCAGTGCAAAGCAGGTTACCGTAGTATCCCCAGCGGTACTCTACACCATCTTCGTTAGCTTGTCGGATACCCTTCAAGCCGTCGAAGTCCAGAATCCGTGGAGCTGGCCCAAGGGACTTAAACTTCCACGTATCCAATTGAAGCATGTAGCACCGGTTCTCTGGGCAGTTATGATCTGCAAAAATATCCAGCATCCCCGTTGGCGCAGCAAGCGACAAAGAAGAAAAGCCAAAAGTTGCGGCAGCGTCACTTGAGTCATAACGACGACGGTTTGGCGATTGACCGCTTGAAACCGTAGTTGTGCCCTCAAGGCTCTTAGCAAGCTCTGCCCAATCAAGTGGGTTCATGAATACTGCATCAGGACGACCACCCTCGCGGGCAACCTGAACAGCAGCATCAATCAGAGATTCACGAATAGTGCTGAACGATCCAGCCAGACGCTGACCCGCAAGACGAGTAACGTCGGTTGAACGATTCACGTTAAAGAAGGAATCACTTCCGCCAGGGGCAGAAGATGGAAGCCATGAAGCTAGGCCGGAGATCTTTGCAGCAGTTCCTCCGTTTTGGCCATCGCCCTCAACGTAAAGAAACTTATCGGCGCTAAGAGTTCCCCAAACAGACTCCATCGCAGTCTGAATGGTGAGTGTTCCAGCCGCCCGATCAATGGCAGTAATTTCAACAGCAGCACCGTTGTTAAGAAGAGCAGAGCCATCATCACTCGATGAAGCACCGTCGCTAGCGCAAATACGCATACCAACTTCAAAATTCACAACATCGCTCTTTGGATCAAGAGTAATGGTTGTGCCAGTAGCCGCTACGCTTCGGTCAAGAGTACCAATCGCACCAGAGCCGGAGCGATAGATGTCTCGGCCCATTGCACGAGCAAGCGCGTGAAGAGCTGAATCAGTCTTGGACTTAGCAACGTCAAGCAAGGAGCCCTCGCTGCCATCAGCAGCAAGAAGCGTCTCGTTATCAACGCTGACTACCGCATAGTCCTTAACTCGTGTAACTACAAAGTCCTTGAGCTTAGTACCATTGCGGTTGTTTTGGGCAGTTTGAAAGTTCGCACTGC
>CEUO01030211.1_pt1 | contig 10680 bp, 2 predicted proteins | sample 531391 | NCBI WGS metagenome assembly CEUO01 (sample SAMEA2622799, study PRJEB7988) | marine metagenome | isolation source: saline water (ENVO:00002010), including
GCTAGCCGTTGTCGAAGCCGCCGCAGTTGAGGTCGCAGTAGCCGCAGCGGATGTCGCGGAATCTGCGGCTGTGGTCGCGGCTGTCGCGGCTGTGGTCGCGGCTGTCGCAGCTGTGTCGGCTGCTATCGCTTTCGTTGCTCCTATCGCATTACTATCACTCTGCTCTTGGACAACATATAAATTCTGTAAGTCAGCATTATTTAATGCTTCTGCTGTCAGGTTCGATCCATCACTCCATTGAGACAACTGAGTACTTGATGGAGTCTGTCTTTCAATTGTTAATGTCGTATCCGTTGGTAAATTATGTGGCTGCCCTGTAGTAGTCCCAGAATTAAGAGTCGAACCTATTAGCTGAATCTGTGTAGCACTCGTAAAGTTGTAATCAGTTCCACTGGTCAAAGTAGCAGTCTGAGTACCAGCCAATCGATCACGCCCGTAATAGAGCTTGATATGACTTTTATTTAAGTAATCGGAACTAAACGGGAGAGTAAACGTTGATGTTGTCCCCGCCCCCTCAAAGTCTTGATAGGTGGCCATCAGCAGATCACGCGAGTTCTACAAGGATGTAGTTACTATATTTTGCCATTTTCTCATCCTGCGTCTACTACTCGGAAGGAACACCTTCTAAAATATTTGTTTTCTTAGGCGCTCCAGCGAATGCCTTAAAGTCCTCAAATGACTTTTGAGTAATGGCATCGTTATAAACGTCCCTCAATTTTTTCCAGTTTTCCACCGCCTCTGTTTCGCTTGCTGCCAAAGCGTTCTCGGTTAATTGCGCGTAATACTGTTTTACGACTTGGAGCATTTTATAAGGAATTTCATCCTTGATTTGCTTGCCGGATTTCTGGCTTAAATCAGTTGTAGTTGCAGGATGCTCGTTTAAATATTTATACAGCTCACTGTTTATTAATGACCTGAAAGCCTGTAGAGCTGTTTTACCTCTTACATGTTTAGCCAAGAAAATACTTAAGTCGATACCATCTCCTGAAACCGTTTTGTTAATCCTCAAGCCCTTTAAAGATCCTGTCTTAATATCTATAGGAATATTTCGTTTCAAATTAATCGTCTTACTTCCTCCTGCTAATGAAAGTAAAGCTGTTGGATTAACGTCTCCCGTTATTGATCCATAAATCTCATTGTATTGCTGCTGCAAATCATCACTCATAGGAACATTTTGAAGAGTTTTCTTCATCAATGGCCCAGGAGGATTTAACAATCCAACACGATTTAACTCCGCATAAACTTTGTCTTGAGGATGATCATGAGGGAAGAACCTATGTTTCAAATAACGACCATAATCCATTCCCCAAGGCAGCCTAATCGTGGTGCCCAACCAATCTTTATCTTTATACTTGCCACCTAAAACTCCAGACAATCCAGTCGTGTTATAAGCAAAACCTCTAAGTTTTGATTCCATGTCATTTAAAATATCGCGATCAAATAAATCATTCTCGTCTTCTGACCAAGGTCTTTCTCTGAAAAGATCACCAGCCTGAGAATTGAAACCTCTTTCTGTTTGTCGCATAGGACCAGTAAGAGGATTTAAGAATCCGCCCGCTATATAAGATGAAGTCTTCCAAAAATTTCGTCTTCCATACTCATCTCCATAAGCTAAATCAGTCAACTGTTTTAAATTTCCTAAAGCAGTATTTCTTGTTAAATGCCCTGCAATTGTTCCAAAAATGGCTCCTGGCAAAGCAGAAAGAGTGTTCCCAAAACCTGGCATTCTTTGGCTCATGCCATATTTCTGATTTTCAATAACATCATGAATTAAGAAAACGGCGCTAATAACAGGAAGACCTCCAACAAAAGGAACTCCAGCTATTGAATTCGGAATCTTTCCTTGAGCTGCTAATTCCGCCCTCCATTGTGCATTTGCTTTTGGATCAAGAGGTCCATTGCCAACAATAAGATCTTGAGAACTAAGCCCTAAATAAGTCGTCCAAACAAAACCTGTCATCGCCCAATTCGCCTTTAACCGACGCATTTCTTTTGGAGAAAAATTCCTTTTCTTTGTTAACAACATAAAAGTATCCCAAGCCGGGCCTAATCCAATTGCAGACAAATCAAGCGAAGTTCCCATCATGGGAGCCTGCAAATAAGGGAAAAGAACTTCAGACCCCGCCTGTTCTCTTCTCAATGTTTTAACTCCTTCATATAAACCTTTCCCTAGATTGTGCTCATCAGGCGCTTTCTGGAACCTCATCTCATCAGAGAAACGAGCTGCGCTCATTGCTTCGTCTGTGTCTAAAACTGGAGCGCCATATTTCTTAGCAACCAATTCTTCTCTAATGATATTTTGAACTTCTGTATCTCCAATCATGTCAGAAGTTAATCCTCTTTGTTTTCTAAATTGTTTGATTTGTCTTTCTCCCACTTCCTCACTATAAAAGGATTCTTTGTACTCTTTCTCTATCCAATCGTTGGCTTTTCTCATGTCTAAATTTCCATCAGCATCCATTAAATTAAGCTGAACTCCATTTCTCCTTGCTTTCAGTTCAAGATCAGACCTTAAATGGTAATGGTGAAAGAAAAACCCAGCTAAATTATCACCTGCTGCAAGAGTATTTAAGCCAGGACGCAAGAAATAAGAATTACCTGTTTTGTAATACATCCAAAGCCTAGAACCAGCGTGCATATTTCTCGCCCAACGGATTGGGTTAAACCTCTCAAGCACCTGGTCTCTTTTGCTTATTGGTTTGTATTCAATCATCCTTTCAAGTTCAGCAATCCTCTCTTCATTGGCCTTAAAGAATCTGCCATAAGTATCAACTTGTCCTGTATAAAGCATGGACTTATTGCTCAAGGCGTCGAGGAAGACTTCTTTCCCCGCGTCTCTTGTGGCTTTTAAGGCTGCCCCATATCCTTTGTAATTCGCAATAAAACCATCAATATCAGTTTTCATGAATCCAGTTCCATACTGAATATCTTCAAGTGTTTTTCTTATCGGCCCATACAAGGCCATGTTTATATTCGATCCAATATTTAAAGCTTGTGTTCTTAGGTTGAAAAGCTGAGAATCTTTTGCCAACGTTACTAACGCTCTAAACATCCGGTCTTCATATTCTTTTGGATTTAACTTCTTGAACGGATCAACTCCTTCTATTTTTGCGATTTTTATTTCCATCTCCAACTGTTTCATCGCTTCCTTGCGATTAGTTTTAAACAAATCAGCAGCTTGCAAAACCCTGCCAATAGTTGACTCTTCCGTAAAATCGCTTGGCTGCATTTCACGAATTTCTTGGACAGTTGGGATCTCAGCCGAATCTCCTACTTTCCTGTTAATCCCTTCAAACTCTCTTACAGCGAAACTTGAATCAAAATCAAAACCTTGGCCCTGCATAGCTTTACCCATGTTGGACCAAGTATTCCTGACATAGTCATATTGACGTTCTGACATAACAGCCAGCTTGAAATTAGACAGAGAACGATTTAAAACATCAGGAGGTATTGATGTAGGCAATTCGCTTTTATCCATAAAATCGCCAATCTCTTCAAGGACGTTGATATAAGCAAGTTTTGATTGTTCATAGAAATATCTAAGTCGAAATGTTCTCTCTATCGCTCCATTGAAAACATCAGCGTCTTTTTCTATCAAACCAATGACATCTAGAAGATTCCAATCTCCACCCATTGATTCAGATATAGTTCTCGCAGCAGTGTTCAAGCTCCCTTTCGTCTTTATAAACTCCCACTGATCAGGGCTTAACCTTTGACCAGTCCTTTGCAAAGCTTTAGATAAAACCGCCCAATTCTCTACCCATTCTTCTGGATTAGACCTAAGTGCTTGAGCAATATTAGTTGGCTGTTCTTTCGGGATATTAGTTTCTGCTTCTTTGCTTTTTGGATTAGCAATAGCTCTTTGAACCTCTCCGGAGGCTTGGATCTCTTCAATATCATCAGCCATTTTTCCTGCCTGACGAGCGAATTCTTCCTCAGACGGCATATTGCTAGATGCCTGAATAGAACGAATTCTGGAGAGATCAGCCTGAGTTCCAGCCTTTTCATTTATCAGGCGTTGGCGTTCTTGGAACAGATCGTCGCATTTAGACATTAGATGCAGCCCTCCATGTTGAATTTACTGTTAGTGCCGTAAAGCATGTCGTCATAAGCGACTTTTTTGGCCTCTAAATAATTAAAGGCTCGTGTTGTGAGTTCAGGGACTAAAGCATGAGTGCTTGCATTAATCCGTGGGATCAAGCCGTCCAACTGCTCAGGAATAAGACCTTTAATCATTGCTTTCCTTGCAACCGCCCCACTCGCTGCTAATTCAAAAACATCTACATAGGTTGGATCACTATTTAAAATTTTATTCATCTTTCTCCTGATAGAGGAAAGGAATATTTTCATCCGTTCAAAGGCACCTTTAATAAGTCCACTCCTTAATTTAATTTTGCGATTGGTATGCCAAACAGCAAAAGCTTCTGCTTGTATTTCCGATGGACTCATATCTTTCTGAACATTTCCATAACCCTTGGAAATAATGCTTCTCATTTCTTTTAAAGACTCTTCGGAATACAATGCATCTAACAACTTGGTGCTATGCATATCATCAAGTAATTGTTGGACCGCATGAAATGCTTCGTGAGCAGCCGTATGTCCGAAAAGTCTTCCGCCTGGTGGGACGAGTTGCAGCGCTCCTCCGTAACGACGATTTATGGCTGGATGAAGAGCAAGAAAAATTGAATCTGCATAAGGAGAGTCCATACCACGAGGAACTCTCACGCCTTCGAGTTGACCCGCTGCCACGGCCGTCAATGGATCATTTGGATTCCGAGCCATAAAGGTTGCGTCCTTTGGCCTCCATTCAGCAGTTGAACCAATTGTTTTATCCAAACCAAACATATCAATCGCATTGATTTGATCTAAATACTTAATCCTTTCAACCGGAACACCTGAGATGATCGCAGCGTCCCTTATTGCCACTGCCATTTCACGCCCCAATTCTTTACTCTGAGCGATCCTGCCCATAACATCTTGAGATATATGTCGGCCATACTCAGCCAAAATATCTCCTTGTCTTTTTGGTTCACTATCAGACACCCATTGCAAATAAGAACGCGTTAAACGTTCGTCGTATTCACCAGCAGAAAAATCCATATCAGGACCGATATTGCTCATTTGAATATTCTTTTCGTTGAAACCTTGATCTGGAATCTTGACATCTAATCCTGAAGTATTGTCAAAAGATGCTTTTGCGCTGCCAGTTAATCTTTTTACTTCATCTTTTACAGCTTGATGAACTTTTACTCCATGTGCTTTTACCTGATTTTTTGATAAACCAAAACTCTCTATTACTGCAACGTAATCATCCTCTCTTTTTGATTTCGTCTTATTACTTCTTATCGAATAAGCAACCGCGTCAATCTCTGATTCAAATTCAGGAACAGCACCTCCATAACGAGGCTTAAGCCTTTTTAAATCATTTGGCAGCCTAAAGATTCCTGAAAAATCTACGTCAGGAAATTTTTCTTTCAGCACGTCTGGCTCTATTTTTTGGGCTGCTCTTCTTACCTCACGAAGTAATTCAGGTTTTGATAGTCCTTCCAAAGGACCGTTTGGTAACTTTTTCTTCTCCTCGTAAGTTAAATCGTTATATCCACTAGCGTCTCTCTCTGCCTTTAATTTATCTGCCTTCATTGCATCATCAATCTTGCCATGCTGTTCCATTAAACGAAGTTCATCATCCAATAATTGAGTAGAGTCTTTTGTCATTTTTCCTGCCGTTAAATCATCAATTGCTTTATCTAAATCAAGATCATTTGCTTTAGGTGTTGTTGGTAAAGCTGTAGAAGGCGGCCTTAATTCTCCTTTCTTTAACCCATCTGCAATAACATCAGTTAACAACTGCTCAGAACTTGGAGGCAATGGTTCTTGCTTTGCAACCTGAGGTGGAACAATTGTCTCGCTTCCTTTTAAGGCTTCAAGATATTGACGACGTATTCTATTTTTAACAACACTTATTTTTGCTCCATTAGAAATTTCTATAGCGCCTTCATTTAATAATTCACTTAAATCTGATTCTGTATATTTCTCAGCATCAAATCTAGCTAGAGCAGTTTGAGCTTCTGAAGCAACTTGACCACTGCCAGCAGTATCAATAACATTACCGCCTTTCTTTAATTGTTCTGCATTTTGCCCAACGCGAGTAAATAGGTTCTTATCTTTCAAAAGATCAGATCGAATTGCAGCAGCAAGACGACCCTTCTCAACCATTAAATTTAAAGATTCCTTATTGCCAAATAAATCAATTTGTTTGCCTTCTATGGTTGGTGAACTCTTTGCTTGCTGAATAACCTCATTAAAAGTCGCATCAGACATATCCTTTTTAATTAACGTTTTATAAGCCTTCTGCATTCCAAGCTTGTCAAGACCACTATCTCCAAGAGCCATTGCTTTAACTCTCGAAAATTTCCCATCAATTAAATCTTGGAAAATATTATGTGGAAGTCTGGAAAGAGAAAGTCCTTCCGCCGCTAAACCAGACTTCATAGGAAGACCAAGGGATTCCCAGTTGGTATTGGCATTAGCTCCAACACCTCTAAAGAATTTCGCAGCATCAACACCCGTACCCGTACCCTGTCCAATATTTGAAACTGCTCCTTGAAAACGAGCGTCAGCAGCAGTTTTGCCTGTTAAATACTCAACTCGAATTGAATTAATGCCAAGCTCCTTTGCTTTCTTTAATCGATTATGACCATTTACTACATACGTTTTCCCGTCTAAAGGATCTTCAAAAACCTGAATAACACCTTCTGCACTTGGGTTCCACTTTTCAACACCAGTTAAAGATCCTCCAACTTGAGTGCCAGATTTATCTACATTTTGTTTGAACTGAAAACGAGCAGGATCTATTGCAATGTCGTTAACAGGAAGCATTGACTGACCTGTTAAACGATTAGGCAAAACAGTTACGCCATCTTTTGCTTCTATATCTTTAATCGCTGCAACAATATCAATCCTGTCTGCCTGATCAATGTTTTTACCAGTTAAGAGCTTTATTCTTTTTGCAATTCTTGGACTATTTGCTACCAAACCTTTTAAAGTTTCTGTACTAGAAGAACCAAGTTGATCAGAAAGATTGCTGTCTGCTATTGATTTAGCAGGAGCGAAAACAAATTCTTCTCTGACAAGAGGATCAACAACATCTCCAGAAGGAGTCATTAAAACTTCATTAGTAGCTTCAACAACGTTCTCCCCTGCTTCTTGTCTTGTTCTTATTTCAAGAAGTTGATCATCACTAGCATTTCCCTTGATAGCCTCTTCTAAAGCATCTGATTCATAAGTTGAATCTGGTTCATTAATGTATTTGTTCTTTAATTGCTGTTCTGCTTCTTCTACTGAAACCTTTTCTCCAGCAACATATTCACCAGTTGGTTCTTCTTTGATAAGCCCTTTATCGACCTGATTATCTCTTACGGCTTTTCTACGGTTGAAATAATTATTAGAACGTAATGCCCTGAATCTCTCAGAAGAAACAAGTGCTTCAACATTTTCCTTTAATTTGCTTATTGTCTGCTCAACGTTTAAATCACCTATTCCTTTCTTAATTGTTCCTGCGTTAAAAAGACTCATCAAAGAAATCGCCGCCGTTAAGTTAGGAAGAAAAGCTTTCTGATTTTGCTCGAATCTTGTAAGACCAGGTTCTGTTGCAGGATCTTCAACACCTAAAAAAGACAACAAAGAAGCAGCACTTCCTCTTCCATGTGTTGAATCTAAAAACGTACTGGGGATCTCGTCTAAAACATTTAAGGCAGTTAATTTTCCAAGACCACCCCATAAAGTCTTCGCCTTGAGTGGGTCAATTTTTGAAACAGCATTAGCAAGCCAAGGAAGTTTTGTTGACCCATAAGCAAGATTGCCAGCGCCCCAGGTTCCAAGAGCAAGCCAAAGGTTAAGCATTAACGCTTGACGAGCATCTGCGCCTCCTTCTTCTCTTTCTGTCCATTCGGAAGGAGGTTTAAATCCTTGAGTTTCATAAACAGTTTCTCTTAAATCATCTGTCCAACCAAGACCTTTATCTATGTAATCCCCTTCCCCAAGATCAAAGATATTTTGAACAGCTCCTATAACAGCATCACTCGTGCCTAGATAAGCAGTATTCGCAATATCTTTTGGAAGAATGGCTCTAGTCGCTAAATAAGTAGAACGAGCTAAAGCCTCCGTTGGACTATCCCAACGAGCCAATTCATCTGTGGCGGCTTTTGTGTAATCAAAATTAGTAAATTGTTCGGCAAAATTTTTTCTTGCTTCCTCTCTCGTTGTCGCTCCCTTTAGTGAACTCAACTGATCCGGGTGAAAATCACCCATGAAAACAGAATAAGCAAGCTTCTGATACCAAGGAGCTTCCTTGATAACATTCTCATCTCGAAGAAGAGCAGGAAGTTGACCGAAAAGATCTTCCTTCTTCTTTTCTTCTTCCTCGTTGTTAGGAGTTGTAATTGGTGTAGATGTCATTGGTTAAACCCCCATGAGAATGTTTTCAAAAACTCGGCTCGCTGAACCGATTGGGCCGGGCAGCCCAGCGCCGACCAAAAAACCATCAGAGAATCCTTTTGCCTGCGTGCCTTCTTTCAAAAACTCAATTCGCTCCTGATTAGTAGGCATCCATCCGGTATTTGGCTGACCTTTATAAAAATCAAGTTGTTTAAGAAAAATCCTCTCAGGACTAATCTTTGATCTATTTGCAAATTTACGCAGAGTTATAGGTAGTTTTCCTCCTTCTTTGACATGCTCCCAAACCTTCTTTGTTGTCTCAAGTGTATATAAAGGATACTGTTCCCAAGTCTTAGATCTCTCTACCGGAATATCATTGGCTCGACTAAAATAAACACCATCAGGAGGAGTTGGAGGGAGATCAACTGTGCCCGGTTCTTTAGGGGGAGGCATTAATAAATTCATTCTCGTCTCGTTCCCAACAATGTCATTTATTGCTTTCTTTATGACTTCTGATTGAACGCTCATAGGGAGAGAAGAACCTGGCGCAATTTGTAACTCACGCGCTTTATTTAACAATGCATCTCTAACCTCAGTTCGCAACGCAAGACCCAAATCAAGAACACCTTTTTCATTAGCAGTTTCACCCCATGCAAGAATACTCTCAAGGTTGTCATCGCCTCTAATGGCAGCAGTTTCAAGATCAGGCAAACGCAATTGAACTGCGTACTTAATAGCATTCGCAATCTGTTTGTTGTATAATTCTTTATCAAAAATATTGTCCAATTCTTTTTCCTTAGACTCAATCAATTTAGCGTATCTTTTTAAAAGATCTTGCCTATATTTAAAAGCCAAAGGTGAGATATCGTCTAAAATAACTTGGAATTGTTTATTTGCTTCTGCTGGATCAAAATCAGAACCAATAAGAAAGGTTTGCTTTTCAAACCACTTGTTAATACCAATTTTATTAACTAAAAGCTCTGCCTCTGCAGATGACTCTGCTGTTGCAAAATTAATAACCTCATTCAGTGTGGAGGCGGATAATTTATCAAACAATGGATTAGCTCTTATTTCCGCTAAAAGATCCTTCATTGCAACTTCATCTTGAGACTCATATACCTTTCGTATCTTTTCAAGATATTGAGCTTCAAGCTGATGTTTAAGAACAAACTGTTGATTGTCAATTTTTCTCTTTGTAGCTGAAGCAATCTTGTCAGTATCTAAATAAAGATCAGTACCAAAAGCGTCTCCCACAGTAATAGGAAGACCCTCTTTGCTAAGACCCTGACCGGAAGGCATAGATCGAAGAATGTGATGTGCATTTGCTGCTTTGTCATGCAAAGGATGATCTGGATCGCCCGCAATAATTTGAAGATCAGTTGCTAACTCTAACCAGACTTCTTCTATCGTTTTTGGTCCATCACCTCCAAGACCTGCTTCATTATTAAACTGTTGGACAGCCTCAAAGACTTTTTGGAACACCTCCTCTTGATTAGTTCCATCGTATAAAAACAACTCTTGCTGCAATAGATCTTTAAATTGATATTTTTTGACTTGTTTTTTGTATTTAATATTTGCTGAATATTGTTTTTCTCCAAATCTTTCCCATTCTCGGTTGAAAACAGGCATCACTTTCTCTTGAAAACCATGACTAAATTCATCCAAAGCATATTTACTCGTAATACTTTGAATCATCTGTGATCTAACTTGATCCAATCTCGGATCAGAAGGATCTAATTTCGCAAGTTCACCTCCGCTAGAATTCCATAAAGACCTAAAAGCAACTGGTATTTGATTCGCAACGATGACACTTGCTTGGTTAACTCTTCCAGCAGTTCGATAAGGATTAACCTCATCCATCATTACTGCAGCTACTGGATTAACACGTTCTAATGCTCTATTCTCTTTTGCAAATTCAACACCTTTGATAACTTGATCTCTATTGATTTGAGCTGCTGCTTTAAGAATTTCGTTCTGACCTTTTTTATATTCATTCGACGCATGTAACTTCATGCCTGCGTCAACCACATTTGTTAATGGTTTTAAAGCTTCAGCTAATTCAGCAACATTGTTATATCCCTGAACATTCATATTATTACCACGCTGAATAATATTCACGCCCTTCGGTTGAGGCATTAACGCAGGTTGAGCAGGTCGAGCAGGATCGTTCTTTCTCCAACCAAGAAAAGAAGAAACGGGTTTTGCTGCAGGAACAAGATTTCCTTTCTGTAATTCTTTAGTCAT
>CEUO01020436.1_pt1 | contig 10677 bp, 12 predicted proteins | sample 531391 | NCBI WGS metagenome assembly CEUO01 (sample SAMEA2622799, study PRJEB7988) | marine metagenome | isolation source: saline water (ENVO:00002010), including
CCGCCCGTCTAAGCGTGTAAGCTCTTCTACCCCGAAGACATCGAAGGAAATGTCTGCTGCTGAGAAGCGTAAGAAGATTAACGAGAAAAAGAAATTAGGCCAGCCAGCGGGAAAGCCTCGCAGGGTTTCCAACACAAAAAGAAAGAGTAAGAAAAAAAAATAAACTAGGTAGCAGTACAGTGTACTTGTACTTCATATAGTTTTTATTTAAAATATCCCTGTCTATGGACGAAAAAGATAAGTTCGAAGAGGCGCAACAACAGTTGCAAATATTGTTCAACGCGTCACAGATGGCGTCACTACCAGCTAGAGACCATCAAGCTATTCAGCAGTCTGCTCAATCATTAGCTGCTTTTATAAACAGCTTGAATCCTAATGCAGAAAAAGGAGGCGCGGAAATCCCCGCAGCCCCTGAAGTTATAAACGCTGAATAAGCATCGTGCCTACACTCCCAGAACTAGAAATGAATAATGAGTTTCGACGACATAAAGATAATAGGAGCAAGTGTTCTGGGGGTGGGCAATCATTTTGTAGAGCATATTGATATAGGGGTTAAGTTGGCTATTAGTTGCGTCATGCTTACCTATGTCAGTATCAAGTTGGTTAGGTTGATAAAAAACAAAGAGTAAAATGTTTAAGTCAAAAACAGTCATGACAGGAGTCGCGGCAATATTATCTGCGGCTGGAGCCTACCTTTCTGGGGAGATCGAGCTTAGTGCTGCCCTTAACATTGGGGTGACAAGTCTTCTTGCAATCTTCCTTCGTCATGGAGTGAAGAAAAGCGAGGAAGCAGCCAAAGCTAGTTCTGCTGAGTGAGCATTCTGTTAGCCATACTTAGGGCTATACCAGCCTTGCGAAGTCTGGCTGATCAGCTAGAGGATGTAATAAGAAAATCAGAAGCACAGAATAGGCGTGAAGACAAAATGGACTACATTGATTCGGCTATCGCTGATGCTATCTGTCATCCTCATGAGCGGGTGCGTGACGAGGAAACTGAACTCGTCGAAGACTCTGATCGAGGTACATCCTAAAGGATTTAAAGACGCAGTTAACGCAAGCCCTGAGTCGCGCCTTTTCGTTAAGGATGCGCTCAGGGTTATTGTTAATTTGGAGCATGAGATAGAAAGTGGCGACTAAAGGAAAAGGACAGCAAGCAGAGTGGAGGGGCAGGAAAGTAACACTGCGTCGTCCCCGAAAGATCAAGGGGGTTACTCCTGCCAAGAAGAAGTACACTGTCTTTGTAAGAGATAAGAAAGGAAAGATTCGTGTGGTTCACTTTGGGGCTGTTGGATACAGCGACTTTCTAAAACATAAGAATGAAAAACGCAGAGCTAATTTTAAGGCCAGACATAATTGTTCAACGGCCAAAGACGACACTACTCCACGCTATTGGGCGTGTCGACATAACTGGTAATAACAAGCACTATGCCATCACCAAGTAAACCAAGTGATTTTTCAAACCTAGTACTAACCTCGTCTGCTACCCTATGCGACAGGTTCAAAGCAGTTCTACTTACTTTGCCAAGTAAGATTTATGACTTAGCTAATTATTTACTAGATGCAGACGGGAACCCGTCAAAGACATTTGCTAAAGACTTAGCTGCTAATACTGGCATATGGAGCATTGGAGATGTTAAGGCATCTTTAAACTCTGCTACTCCTGATGGATGGATTGAGTGCAATGGAGCGGCCATAAGCAGGACAACCTATTCAGATTTGTATACTGTTATTTCAACAACATACGGGGATGGGGATGGTACTTCCACATTTAATGTACCAGACATGAGGGCTAGGGCTCTTATTGGAAGAAATGAGTCTGCTAATCAAGTGTCAGGACTTAACTCATATTCTCTTGGAAGTGAGGTTGGCTCTGAAACGGTTCAGCTTTCGGTGAGACACCTACCAAAGCACAACCATGTCGCTTCTGGCGCGGTAGGTAAGAAGGTTTGGCATGACGAGCAGTCAGGTCTTGCTAATTTTATGCGTAGCGACCATTTCGGAGAAAAAGATGCTGATGCTGGGGTGTCTTACGTTGAACAATTGTTTGAGGAAGTTGGTGAGGATGATCCTGTTTCAATTGTTCAGCCTTCTCTTGTATGCAGGTTTTTAATTTATACGGGTTACTTCCCATCATAAAATGCCAAGGCTACCTAAGTTCAAAGACTATCACATAAGCCCATTAACTGGGCCAATGAACTCTTTGACTCCGCTTGATCTGCTAAACGACAAACAGTTTAGGTATATTAAGAACTTTAGGGTAGATGGTGCTGGCAGGTTAAAGAGAGCAGGAGGCTTCAAGGCATTATTTGATGACGGCAACTATAATGTTGGCGGCACAATAAAAAACAACAGCGATCTTCATGATCAACTTGGATCGAAGCAAACCCCAACCAATACAGTCAGAGAGCCTATTACTCTCCTGTTCGAATTTGAAAGCGGCAATGGATCGAGGAAGCTGATTGCTGCTACTAAAAGCAGAATCTATGCGTTAAACCAAAGGTCTCGTAATTGGATACTTATTGGAGACAACGGCGGGAGTGGGTACGCTATGGGAACATCTTCTTCTTATAGCTCTATTAAATTTAAAGCCGCACAGTTAGGCAACAATATTGTTTTTACAAACAACTATGATCAGCCACTAAACTGGTTCTTTGATTCAAAGCCAGATAGGGCAGACAAGAATTTAGCTATTACAATACCAGACTTGGTTAAGCTAAAGATAACCAAGGCTGCTCACTTATCTGAATATAAGGGCTTCATGTTCTTAGGGGACTTGGAAGAGTCATCAACTCAACAGGTGTCAAAGGTTCAATGGTCTGACTATGTAGACGCTACAAGTTATTATCCTTCCTTGGCTTCTCTTGCAGGACAGCAAACTGTAGGTGACATAGGTGAGCGTATTATTGGAATGGCCGTTCTCGGTGACCACCTAATGATTTACAAAGAGCGTAGCATTTGGAGATGTTCGCTTGTTAGCTCCTCAAACTTGTTTGTCTTTAAGCAGGTTTATCAAGGAGAGAACACCCCGTTTTACGAGGACACATTAATTAATACTGGGGATGCTCATTTTTATATGTCAGAAGCTGGTATATACAGAATGACCCTCGCTTCTCTCAGGCCTCAAAGAGTTGATTGGATGCACAACGCATCGGCTATTATATTTGAAGATGAGGTTATTAGCGCAGAAGACGGGACTGGCCCAAGGTTTGTGACTGGAGGTATAAAGAATTTAGATATTGAACAAGAGGGAACAATCGCGGCTGTGGCCGAATGTTCAAGTAGGCCTCCTCAAATTACAGCACACCCCACAAATTTAACAATCAATGCGAACCCGTGTAGTGCAAGTTATACGGCTTCCACATCACTTACCGTTCAGGCAACAGGAAGGGAGCCTTTCTCTTATCAATGGCAAGAGAAGCTGGCTAGTGCAAGCACATGGTCGGATATATATGGAGAGCAATCTTCCGTTTTTAAAATAACCAATCCTAGTGCGCCAGATCATTACAACAAACAATACAGAGTAGGAGTAAACAACGCTGATAGAACCCCAGCAGAAGGGCCAGTATATAGTAACGCTGCATCAGTTACATTAGCTGGGTTCAGTTCAGTCCCTAGCTTTATACAGCACCCCTCAGATGTAACGGCCAGCATTGGTGATGATGTTACTTTTGAGGTGAGGTATTGCACTTCTATCACTGCCTCAAAATGGAGGAAGGATTCAGATGGGTCAGGGTCTGGGCCAACAGACATATCTCATAATGGAACAAAGTACATAGTGGAGACGGGATTAGTTCCGCCTATTGGGGATGCAAGCGGCTATTACTTTAGTAAGTTAACGGTTAAAAATGTTCAATTAACAGACGGTAACGACGACAGCAATACATATTCTTTTCAAGCAACCAACCCGTCTGGAACTACGAATAGTAACACAGCTAGTATTATTATACCCACAACAACTATTACACTTGAATCTCAAGGAGATGATTTTTACCCAGTATTTTCTGACGATTATGTTGGGAGGGATTTTATAACTAGGTATGCCAGTGATGGGTCTAAATATGTAGAGACAAAAGGTTTATCAGAGAATGGCCGAGGAGCTATGGGGGATGAAACATGGGGGGAATCTTACTACCCACACCTATCCCCTAAACCATTTAGGTCTCCAGAAGAAAAAGGACAGGATGGGAACGACTGGGGTGGAACACGTCATGAATCTTCAGCAGTTTGGTATAAGCCCTTTAAGTGGCTTGCATTAGGCGGAACCGCTCCTTACAGCTATGAAGTATACCGCTGTAACGACACAGAAGGAATTAAGACAGCAGAGGCTAAAGCCCTTCCTTCAAATCCTAACGATATAATAACTCTTTCTGTTGAGAGAACACACATGACTCTTTCTGTGGGAGATATAATTAAATTTAACGCTTCAGGGGGGACGGCGGTATTTACATTAACCCAGCAAGCTAAGTTTAGGTCTAACACGCTAACTGGTAAGTTAACAGGCGCAGCACTTCAAGACGATTTGGTGAGTATTAGGCACTGGAATGACAATGACCAGCCCGTCACGGACTTCAAAGACAACACATGTGATTTAACAGCGCACACAGTAACTGGTTGTAACACTTCAGCAAACACTTCCGCTAAAACCACAACAGTAACTGGGTTTAACAATAGCAATGTAGCTGCTGGACAAATTGTGACGGGAACAGGAGTTCCTTCTAATACTTATGTGTTGGCAAGCCCAGCGCCTACATCATCAACTTGCACTTTAAATAGGGCTGTTACATCCAACGAATCAAATACCACCTTGGTGTTTGGTACGAACACGATAACATGCAACTCAAACAAGTATATTGAAGTAGGGCAGAAGGTGTCTGGAAGTGGTATACCGAAAGGAGCAACGGTTAAAACTATTGACACCGATAGAGCGGTAACATCTTTTACTATAAGTTATCCAGTATCTTCGTCAGCAAATAATGTAGAGTTAACATTCGAGCCTAAATTAGTTAGGGGACATTATGCCCATGTTAGTAAAACTAAAGAAGATACGGATACCATTGATCTTTCATTTAGTGTACCTATGACAACAGGCGGGGGCGGTGGTAGTGAGTATCGTTATCCCATATCTACTGGGTGGCTTTGCAACGACCACACTTCTGATGCAATTGGAAAACTAAGATGTCATTTTAATGTGGGGTATGAGTCTATGTTTAGGGTTAAGGTTACAGATAGCTCATCTTCTCCAGTGTCTTCGTTTTCAGATTACAAGTGGATTAACAGGTATCCTTCAAATGATCATTGATAAAAATGGCTGAGAATAGACATAAGATACCAGTAGCTGGATATAACCCAAGAACAAAGGAGTTGTTTTTTTCTTGGCGTTCTGATGAGGCAGGGAGCAGTGACGCGCCTGATCGCACATTGGTCTACAACCTAGAGTTTGGTCACGCCAGTTATATGGATCATGGTTTCACAGCTATGGCCAACTATCAGTCTTACAACCAGATGTCTCTTAGAGATTTCTTGGTTGAGACTATTGTTGATAGCCATGATGTGAGCATCTGTAACTGTGATGATTCACTTAGCGATATAATGCAAGGTGATCCTTATGTGGTTGGAAGGACGGGAAGTACTAGCGAATTTCCAAGTTTAATAAACTCAACAGAGAACACATCTTTAAGCACGGATGCTAATAGTCTTTGCGGCAAGCTTGGCAACATGAGGTTTGAGCACTTCTGCGAAGACGGGACTGAGGGCAGCACGTTTGTCATGGCTAGTTCTAACGACAAGTGCTTAAAGCAATACGAAGAGGATTACTATAAGCGGGATATTTACAACGGCAGTTCTTACACATCTTCAGGGTATCAAAGTAAGCTTGAGTCAGGAGCTTTAAGCTTCAATACAGATGACGAGAAGATGTTACAACGCGTGACCTTGGAGTATTCAGGCACTAACTCTACGCCTGTTACAGCCACAATGAAATTTGGAAAAGCCAACCAACCTGATCAATTACTATCTGGGATTAACTACACGGAGTTGAGTGGCACGCAAGTATTGGATGACCAGTCTTCTGCAACCAACTCAAACATTGTAAACAATAATATCAACCCAGATGATAAGGCATACTTTAATAATATTACTAGGGGTCGATACCTTGGCTATCAATTAAAGTTGACGGGTGATGGCCCAGCTACCGTAACCAGACTCACGTTGAGTCTAAGGAAGGCAGAGAAATAATGGCAGATGCTAGTCAGCAAATAGCACGCATGGCACTAGATAGTTCTGCTATTGTAGAAACAAGTGGCATTGAGCCACCTAAAATGCCTGAAGAAGTTTTAACTAGGTTTCCTAGTATGGTAAAATATCAGGAAGAACTAACAGAATACTTTGATGGGCTGGAGAGTTATTTTACTTCCCAGCTTATAGCAATTAAACAGGAGAACGACTAAGGAGAATTATTATGGGGCCACTAGCAGCAGCAGGCGTAGCACAAGGAGTAGGCGGTTTAGTTTCAGGTCTTTTCGGCAAGAAAAAGACTAAGATAAAGCGCAAGCCTAAGACAGCAGCAATTGGCGCAGCATTAGCGGCAGACCAGAAAGCACTAAAGGGAGACATGTCCCAGTTAAGGTCTGCTGGAGATGCTGCTTATGGTGATATATCTGGTAAGGTGGCGGGGCTATCTGACGCATACGACAGGGGGGTTCAGACATTAGACCAGTACACACCAGAGGGAAGACAATACAGAAGGTACGAGGCAGGTATAGACAGGCTTGGTGCTGACCTTAGAGCCGCTAATCAAGACGCTATCGACGCTGTTGGTCGAAGGTTTAACCAGCAGCAAGCACTAATGGGTGGAAGTGGAGGTATGAGTCCTTTCATGCAAATGGCTCAAGCTAATCAGTTAGGTGCTATGAACAGGGGAGTTGCCGCTAATATTGGGGGTATGCGGTTAGACAACATGCGTAGGTTTCAGGACTATGGTTACAATAATCCAGCGCAACGGTTTGCCTTGTTTAATACCTATGCTGGATCAAGGCAGCTTCCAATGGGAGTGCTTGGCAATAGAAACCAGTTAATGAATCAAAGAATGATGGGCTCTCTTAATGCAGAGAACGCTGGGACAAACACTATTGTTCAGAAGAAGGATAACTGGGCTAATAAATTAGGAGGTGCTCTTCAATCAGCAGGTGGCGCAGTTGGCAACATAGCGGCATCAAGTGCTATGCTGAATAGTCTTGGTCAATCCGCTCCAACATGGAGCAGTATGTTTGGTGGTGGTGGAGGTGGAAGTAGAGTTAATCCTTCTACTGGTAGGTTAAGTTGGTTTCCATCCAGAAATGTTTCTGTTGACCAAGTAGGCGCGAGTGGAATGCCAAGTTGGGCACTAGGTGGGTGACTAAAGGACAAATAAAATGGCTACATATTATATAGACGACACGCAGGGTTCTGCTTCTGGCTCAAGTGCTGGGGGCGGCGGTAATTCTTTTCTAAGAAGTCTTTCTCAGTTGGCAGAGTCTCAAGGTCGGCAGCGTTACTATGACTACTTGATGGATCAACCTGAGAGGGATGAGGCCAAGTACAATCGTGCCATCAAAGACTCTAGGGAAATTGAAAGAAGAAGTTTACTATCGCAAGCTATCCAAGAAAAATACACCCTAGATAACTTGGGGATGCAGTACCAAAGCACTCAAGCAAAAAGGCTGATGGGAATGCGGACGATGGCAGGGATTGCAGATCAACTTAATAAAATGGGAGTTGATGTAACGAAAAAAGATTTCACTGGAAGTACAGTTCCTATCGTTACAGCAGGAGAAGAAATTAAAGAAGTAGACTTAATTGATCGAGCTAATCGCTTGTTAGCTGACTATAAGCAATTACTTGATAATGACGCGGTATATGTTAAGACGTTAAGATCTATTCCCGGAATAGTTCTTGATACAGATGGGGCTCCAACAAAATTTCAAAGGCAAGAGTTATTTAGAGATCAGTACATATCTGAGTTTGGTAGTGATCCTATAACTGGGCAACCTGTTACTGCTACAGCAGAGCAGCCTACTCCTCCAGCTTTATCGACAAGAGAGTCAGCGCGTCAGGCAGAAACACCTAGTCCGCTTAGTTCTGGGATTGATCAGGCTGTAACCGAGTCGCCTTATTTTGGGACAGATGAGATAGCCCCCACACAGCAACGTGCGGCCACAACTCCAGCAACCCCGTCTGCTCCTGATGTAAATCCGCTTAATGCAGCTAGGAGATATTTATGGGGCGAAGATATGCAGCCTGAGTTTTATCAGGAAGATATTCCTACTGATGAATTAATTCCTACTGCTTTGAGCAGATTGAATGAACAGAGAAGCGAACTTCAAAACAGAATAAATTCTCTGAAGTCGCCAACTTTTGTAACGAAATCTTCTCCTTATTCGGGATACGAATATCGCCCAGTTACTGAAAGCACACAAAGAAAAGGTGACGCTAGGATGAGAGAGGATGCTGCTGAAGCGCAAGGCCTGCTTGGTGAGCTCGGTGAGCTAAACAGTCTTATTCAAAGCATGAGTCCTGCTACCGCTGCGCCTTCTTCTCCTGCTCCTGCCGAGCCTAGAACTTCGTCGTATTGGGGGCCACAGCAATCAGTTCAAGAGGCGTGGGGAATGGAGCCTCAAGCTTTACCCCCTTTGCCTCAGTCTCCTTCGGCTTTACCAACTCCTGTTACACCTCCTGTGTCCGCGCCAACTCCTGAGTTCATTCAAGATCAGGTAGGGCCAAGCGGTATGCCTGCTTCAGCTTTAATAGACATGGACGAGGTGGGGCCAAGCGGGATGCCCGCTGAAGCCTTTGACACTCCACCTGCATTACAATCTGCGCCTGTTGGAATTACAGACCCAAGATACGTTACGCCTATTCCCGTTCCTGATCCTCAGTCTGAAATGAAATTAATGGAAATGGATGGTTCCGTGGGGCCAGCTTACACACCAACTCCAACCTCAGACACTGGGTTGATGGATATGTCGGGTAATCCTATGCCTGCGTTTACTGCCCCACCAGTTAGAAGTGGAGGTCTCTTGATGAATCAAGACGGAACTACTGAGCCTGAGTTTAATTTCACTTCAACAGACGAGCCTTTGGCAAATCCTATTGCGATACCTGCTGGAGGATTCAGATTACCAGAAGAACCTTATACTGGATCGTTAGGCCCAGATGCTTTCAGGGACGCGACACCTGACCAAAAAGCTAGGGACAATAGGAAGCAAATGCTTGAAGCGGAAATGAGCGGCCTCCGCGATCTAGGTGATTTCTGGGATGACAGGATAAATGTTTTAGAGAACAAGGAACTTGCCACAAACATAATCCAATATATTGATCTTCTCACAGGTGTGGTAGGTGCTGGTAGAGCTTTGGTAACTAAGTTTGGGTTAGCGGGAGCCAGAAATTTATTATCAAAGAAAAGTGCTGCTGAAATATCTGATGAGGTAGCGAAGATTCAAGCTAACCAAGCAGCAAGAGCACTTTCGAGACAGAGGGCTGCTGCCCAACAAACATACACAGGAGCAGGGGCTGTTAAGGGAGGCCCGTCAGTCCAAGGTTTACATGGTCGATTTGTTAAAAGTCCATTCATGGAATACAAGATCATAGATGATTTACCTAAGCCTCCAGTGCCAGCACTAACCCCATAATATTTTGAACTAAAATGGAAAGACAAATTGACCCGCTTAGCGGCCTTCCCCTGCCAGAGGGAATGAAGCTACGGCCAGACGGAACAGCTTATTATGCGGGAGTCGACGAGACTCCCGTTCCTGTTTCTGGCCAGCCAAGAAATTTTGATGAACGGCTAAGGCGTTACTACGGAGAGGATATGAGCGGATCGTACAATCCGTTCAAGCCTCTCGTCAGAGGTCTCACTCAAGGAGTTAGCCAAGAGGTTGGGGGATTAGTTGACTTTGGTGAGTGGGCATCTGGATTAATTGATGGCGAAGGCTCAGATTACCTACAAGAACTAGGGGGTGACATCGCTAAATTTGGAGGGGATATACCCATGCGTAAATTCTCCGAAAACATTTACGATGGGGGTAAGTGGACGGGGCTGAAAGACCCAACTGAGTTTGGGGGCTATGCTATGGAGGTGCTAGGGCAGCTAGTCGGGCAGTTTGCTCCTTATGTTGCCGCTGTTCTTATTCCAGAGCCATCATCAAGCGTTGCTGGTGCTGCTGGAATTGTCGGGAAAGTAACTTCTGGTTTGGGCAAGGCTGGTAAAGCTTTAGGTATAGCAGGTAGTCCTGCTAAAAAAATAACAGCGGCTGCTGTAGGTATGATTCCCAGCAGTATAGGTAGGGCGCAAAGGGGAATAAGAGAAGAAACTGGAGAAGAGAACAGAGCGGTTGCATTGTTAACTGGTACTGGTATTGGTCTTTTAAACAGGCTTCCTCTCAAAGGGATACTCAATTCGTCATCAGGTAAAAACTATTGGACAGATATCGTTAAGTCTTTTGTTAATGCTTCTGTTGCTGAAGGCGTTACTGAATCATTGCAGGAAGGTGTTCAATTAGGAGGCAACAAGCTTGCTTCAATTATTGCTGACAAGACATATGACCTTGTAAACGAAAACAATTTAATTCGCATCCTAGATGCGGGTGTAGCTGGAGCATTAGGAGGTGGTTTAGCTGGGGGCATTGGTGCGGCTGGAAACTA
>CEUO01206710.1_pt1 | contig 10670 bp, 13 predicted proteins | sample 531391 | NCBI WGS metagenome assembly CEUO01 (sample SAMEA2622799, study PRJEB7988) | marine metagenome | isolation source: saline water (ENVO:00002010), including
CTTCTCTAAGCCAAGTTGATTTTCCCACCGAGGGCGGCCCAATCAAGAAGAAAACTTTGAGATGACCAGTATTTTCTTTTAGTATTCTTTTCCAGTTATGTCCTAATTTCATTTTATTTCCTATGTTTGTGTGTTGTTAAAAATCCCACCCACCTATGCTGCATATCTGACGACCAACACTCGTATGAGACCCCACCCTACTCATACGAGTGTTGCGAAGAGACATGCCACATACCCACTTATTCATTATAGAGCCCACTCATCTACTGTCTTAGATTCACTACCTAAGATAGATGGACAAAATGGGACTTCTAAATTTCTAAGATAATCTATTATGTTCAAGATGGATAGTCCAGTTTCTTTCCTAGTTTCCATCGCTGTGAACTCATCTTCCTCGAAAGCTCTAAAGGTCATTCTATCTCCATTGTAGCTGATCAAAAGAAGTGGCTGTTCGTGTTTGTTATGCAAAATAATTCCGTCTTCATCTCCTGTCGCCCAGTAAGCTCTTTCCACACCATTAAGGTGATCAACAAGGCCATTCATGAACTCAGACTGATTATAACTGACATCAATACCTGTCACAAGACATGCAACTAAATAAGTTTTGGTTTTTTCATCGATCAAAGTATCTTCCATTTTTTCCTCCATGATCATACTATACTATTTTACTTGAGATTTTACAATTAATTGTAGCTGAGCAATTGTTCTATTCACGGTTTCCAATGTTGCTGGTGGTGCATGCCGTATTGCAATCCCTCCAGCTGCTTCCCAAGCTTGGCAGTATTTTAATCGATCATCGATGAGTATACAAACATCATCTGGAAACTGTGCTGCTACAGACCCTTTATCTCCATTTACGAATACATTTTCAGCAGGAATCAAAGTATGAGTATCAATCCATGCTCTTTTTCCACTTTCACATCCGCCATCTTTGTCTTCTACAGGCGCAGTACAAACATATACGTTAGCTAACCCAACAAGATCATCAGCTGCGTTTACCAGTTGGTCATGGCCTACATTTGCGGGAAGTGAAGACCAATAAGGGTGACCGCCAGCTCCAACAATAGAAAACATAGCATTCGTCACTCTCTTTTCCCATTGGGTTCTTTCAAGCTTTGCATCTTTCTTTTCTGTTATTTTTTCCAAGAAAGAGACGGTGATTTCCTCTCGGTCAGGACCATCATAATTGATAAGCCTTCTTATGTTTTTTGATGAAGTATCGCCCGAAAGCAAGGCTTCGTTAAGTGCTATAGCTGCTCCTGCTGCAAAGTCTACAAGAACGCCATCCATGTCGAAAAAGATTTTTATGCTCATTTAAGCTCCAAATATGCATCACTAGAATGAGGGTACGCAATACTTGCTCCACCGGTTCCTTCTAGGTTTGTGAGAGAGATGTGAAAAGTTCGCAAGGCTTCTACTCTTGTGAGGTTTAATTCATCAGGATTCAAGCCTGCAAGTTCTAAAATTGCATTGCGTGTGTCGATTAGATCTTCTGAATTTTCTATCTCTATGTATGTTGATCGTCTATAAGGGACTCCCATTGTATATCCCATTCGAATGTCTCCGAAAATTAGTCGAGGAGTTGGAATTCCCATGTGGCCTCCTGATTTATACAGTGCTTTCAAGGCTTTGTCTCCACGAAGTCCATCAGAGGTTGTTACCTGTTTCGGAAATGATTGATGAAGCAAAGTACAGTGCAATTTGCTTATTGGTTGTTGTTCAGGATACAAACTCAAAATTTCACTTTGAAGACTTCGAAGACTAGACTCATCTGTCGGGATAAGTTGAATGATGCCTGTAAATTTGCCTGGCAGTAATGAATTAGTCATTAATGGCCTCCCAATATGCTCTAAAATTTCTATATCTAATTGATCTCTCAAAACCTATGTCTGGTCCTGAGATGTATCTGAACTTGACCATTCCAACGATGGCCACAGATTCAGGACAATCTGGATCTATGTCTCGTTTATTCCAAGTTCCAACAACTTCGGCCAAGATGGTGTCATCAGTCTTGTATTTTACTAAAGTCCCTTTATCGGTCATCATCGGGTCACCACCTGTTCGCCATCGACAAAGATTGTCCACCCGGGTTGACATTTATTGTATGCCCAAGCTCTTGCATCATCGATAGAATCGAACTTCATTGTCTTAGACTTAATTTTTCCATCTTCGTACTTGATAGAAACATCCCAATCGAACATTCCATTCTTGCCAAGTGAGTTGAGCCATTTTTGTCTCGCTGTAAGTTTTCCGTCTTTTCTTCTAACGACGGTGCGGGCTGGTCGTGTGTAACCAGAGGTGCGTATGATACGTCTTGCCATAATTTTCTCCTATGAGTGTGTGAAAGTTTATTATTATGTACATAATATAACAGGTTTGTGCTATGGTTTGTACAAGTATGCACAATTTTCTAACTCATATCCCATTCTTCTCTGATGTGTAGACCTACAGGAAAACGAGGCACATTGTCGTTGGACAACTCTTGATACTTGACAGTAAGGAGTTTGCCTACATAAGATGCACCGTTCTTGTACATTACCTTGCGTTCTTCGTGTGTGCCGACAGGCCGGACATTGAATGTTTCACCTTCTGGTGTTTCACAAATGAAGATACAACACTCTAATTCAATGGATGTACCGTGAGTGAAACCAACGATCGGATACTCGGCATCCAAGAATCTCTTGACTTTAAGCAGATCTTTGGACCTATAGCCAAACAAGTATTTTGACTCTTTGTTGCGAGCCATACTGCCTTCGAAACCTCTCTTAATGTATCGATCTTCAAACATCATTAGGTTTTCTTCTGATGTGACAATTGGTGTTTCTACAGGTACAAGACAACCATCTACAATGCTAGCCAATTTCTGTTGTTTCTCGAAAGAGAACCTCTCGTGGAATGGTTCGTCTCGATTTTTCATATTAGGAAAGTCATAGATCCAGTATTGAATGCCTGGCGTATTTTCGTTGGTCTTCTTGATGGCTGAAATGATCTTTTGGAAGTCCCAACCATAGGTGTACAATTCTCCATCGGCACAATCGCCATCTTCTAGCACCTCCAACAAAGCTTCGTTGATGTGAGGCACAAGATCTAGTACTTTACCTTTGCGAGAGTAAAGAGTGACGACATCGCCTTCTCTCCTCGCCAAACAACGTATGCCATCTAGCTTAGGTTGTGTATAACACGGGTAAACTAGTTTCTTCTTGTGTTTTTCGTATGATTGCGCTAGCATCGGTTTGAGCAAGTCATTGAATTTTGCTTGTGAACCTTCGACTGTGTAGTCGTAGCCGGAGTCTAGCTTTTTGTTGCGTTTGGACTCTGCGTTAAAGATAGCCTGGCCAACAGGTGTGGTCTCATTCACTTTGCCAATGTTCTTGCCAGAATTAATGAGTTCTGTTGTTGATGCTTTTTTGCCATCAATAAGACCACGAGAGATAATAATTCGGCCGTGAGGTTGAGGTTCTGCTGGAACTTCTTCTACTTGAATAGTCCATTGATAAGTTGCACCTGTTTTAGTGATGCCATAGAGGGTTTCATCGAATACGATGTTCATGCTTTCTCCTTGGAAATGTGTGTGTTATGCATGTAATATAATACGGTGCACACCTGATTTGTACAAGCATGCACCGTTTATTTGTGTAGGCGAGGTGAGGTTTGAACTCACGACCAGCCGATTATGAGTCGGGTGCTCTAACCACTGAGCTACTCGCCTGCTTCTTCTGTTTCCTCAGTTTCTGGGACTGCAGCTACACTAAGTACTTCAATTTCAAAAGTAAGATCTTTTCCTGCCAAAGGATGATTGAAATTCAAGACAACATGATTGTCAGTTGTTCCTTCAATGGTAGCCTGAAATTGTTGGCCGCCTTGTGCACCTGAAACTGGTTTTCCTTGGGTAAACTCAAAACCTTCTTCAAAAGCAGATTTAGGTACAACCTGAAACGCATTATCATTGACTGGACCGTATGCTTCTGCTGCAGGAAGAGTAGATGTTTTTGTTTCTCCAACAGTCATTCCCACGACTGCATTATTAAATCCCGGGACTACTTGCCCTGTACCTGTTGTGAATGCAAATGGTGTGTTTCTTTCTCTGGAAGAGTCAAAAACTGATCCGTCTGCAAGAGTACCGATGTAATGTACTGTTACGATACTATTTTCTGTTACTGTATTACTCATTGTAAGACTCCTTGTTGATGTTCTTATTTATTGTAAGCTATTTTTTTAGATTTGAAACTATTATTCATTTCAGTACCCCATTTTCTTCTGTGTAGAAGTACTGCTTGCTCTTTACCTTTGGCTTCTACCACACAGTCGAAGTCCATACCATGATCTTGTATTTGCTTGTAAATTAGAGTAGAATGGGCCCGCAAGAGTGCCGTGGGTCTTTCGACTTGCTTGGACTCGGAATAGTGAGTGCACGGCCGGACTTGCCAAGTTTTGAATGCAAGGGCAAGGCCTTCTTGTTCAGATAAGCCGTCAGGATGAATGGCATGATGATGGAAATCGAATACAATAGGAATGCCAGTTTCGGTATAAACATAGTCGTAAAGCTCCTGTGTGGAAAATAGATTGGGTCGGTCATCGTTTTCGACAGTAAGACGAGTTTTGACTGCATCTGATAGGCGAGGAAAGTTTTTGTTAAACCGTTGAGCAGCTAGCCGTTTGTCACCATAAGCACCACCAAGATGAATGTTGATCTTAGCAAGATGAGAACGAGGCTGCAGGAATGCATCCATAAGTCGGCCGTGGAGTTCTAGATCTGAAATTGCATTGAGAACCACTTTTTCTTTGGGTGATGCAAGAACACAAAACTGACCTGGATGGAACGAAAGGCGAATGTCATTGTCAAGTGCGTATTGGCCGCACTTTTTGAAGAGTGCCATCACTTCTGCTGAATTTGGCAAGTCGGTGAACTCGTATTCCGAACCCCACGGTGTAATGTCTGAAGACATACGAAAGACACGAATGTCGAACTTGTTGTTCCATTCGAGGATTGTATGAAGATCTCTAAGGTTTTGTGCGACAAGTTCACCGATGTATCCGAGGCCTTTTTGCTGAAAGGTTCGTTTGATTGCACGACGGTTGGCGCGGATTTTTTTGTCTCGCAATGCGTTGTTGATGCATGCGTAACCGAGACGATAAGGCATAATAGCTCCTGTGTTAGTGTGTAATTGTATTATACTACAAAACCTTGAGATTTACAAGGTTTATTTTTGCCCACCCATACCCGCTGGATTCGCCAGCTCTCCTTATTTCAAATGGTACTCGAGGAGGGACTTGAACCCTCACGCTCATACGAGCAACGGATTTTAAGTCCGTTGTGTCTACCTATTCCACCACTCGAGCTCTAAAGATTTACCAACCTTGATTTTCTACTTTTGCTGGACCCGTGTACTTTGCCGGAGGCAAGTTTGTAAGACCTAATTCTTCATGGTTATCTAGTATCAATTTTCTAACTGCTATCCATTGCTCTTTTTGCTGAAAAGGATCAAAGAAATACTTAACCCAGAACTGACATGATTGAACCGTGTGGTTGACCTTGGTAGTCTGTAGCTTCTTAACCCATTCTTTGATAGAATCCAAATCTTCACCTTCTAAGTCATAAGGAGGTGTACCTGCTGCTATGACTGTGTATTGTTTTTGTCTTGAAAGCTGTTCTCCAAGAGCTCTATCTTCTGCTCTTCTTTTTGCAATCTCTTGTTCAGAGAGGACCACTACTTTCTTTTTCTTTTTGCGATAAGCACCTGTTCTGGTGACTTTTCTTCGTGCTGTTCTAGCCATAAAAACTCCGTGTGTGTTACAATGGTATTATACACGGAGAATTATAAATTTACAAGATTTCTTAGCTTTTAAGTAACCCAGCCAATCTTAGCCATCGATTTTCATCAACTCTTTGAGGAGCTTCTTCGGCCGGTGTAAGATCTTCTTGAGATGCAATTTGCTCCTCTGTGGGGATCTCAACTGGAGCTTCTTCAGCTTCTGCAGGTTCTTCACCTTCTAATTTATCAGCCAACTCTGCATCTCCTTCTTCGTCTGCCACAATGGCAGCCATAGCAGAGAAGGCTTCTGGGTCACTCATGATTGCATCTTCTAAGCCTGGTATGTCAGCCAATGCTTCTTCTATCAATAGTTTGCTTCGTAAACTATACTTTGTCATCCTATTTTCTCCTAAAAGTTTCTTTATATGGTCACCCAATTCACCTCGGGGTGTATAACCAAGCTCTCTACATATGTTTGCAAACGTGATTAAAAAAGCCTCTTGCTCTTCTGGTGATTTCGGACCTTTAAGAAAAGCAAGGACCTTAGCTCTGGAACCAGAATCCACATTTGGGTCAATAATTTTATTAGCTGCTTTTATTCTTGCTCTTGAACCCCTGCCACTCATGCGTTTTTCAAGCCTATCTATTCTACTAGTGCTTTGTGCTGCAGAAGTAAGTCCAGAAAAGTTAATCGGTTCTATGTCAACTAAAGTCGTGGGAGAGGCGGCGGTAGAGTTTGGATCGATAGAACCTGCAGAAGTTTCTGATTCTGCAGCATCAGCTACCGGTTGCTCTTCTGATAAATCAGCCACTCCATCTACAGCTACAGCACCGACAATGTCCCCTGCTGATTGTTCTTCAGCTAATTCAGCTTGTTGAATCAATTCTTCTGGCGATAATTGCTCATCTACGTTATATAAAGTTGCTGCTGTATATGAATATGACTTAGTATTACCCTTTCTAAGTGACAAAGTTAAAAACCCAAAATAATTACCGCTGGAATCTTTATAGCAGAAATATTGTTTTTGAGCTGATTTAGATTGAAGCAAAGCAAAACTTCCGCCTCCGATACCATTTGCAACATCTTGAAGCATTTTACGTATTCCTTTGTGCACAGCTGAAAATGGTCTCGCTTGTTTAGGTTGTTTGGTCACGTCTCCGGAGTCATTTACTGCAAAATATCTTCCGTCTGTCCCTTGCATTTTTGATAAAATTTCTTGAGATAATTGTTGTCTAGTTTTGCCTTCTTTGTTTCCGAATACTTCCTGATGGATTGAAGGATATAAAGTACCCAATACACTGGATTTCGATTGTTCTTCAATAATTTTTCCCCACAAAATTGTATCAAAGACAGCACCTGAATCTTTCATTGAGTCGCCAGACAACTTAGAGATGGTTGCGGCTGCTTCATTTCCAAGAACGGTCGTGACACAACTAGAAAATGCATTGAGACTTCGTTTTTTCGCTTCAGAGCCTCTCTTGTAACTTAATAAATTCATCCAATCTTCAGCAACTGGTGCAAAAGCTTTTGTAGTTAATTCATCAAATAATTTACGAATTGCAGCATTTCCTGTTGGGCCAGTATTCTCATCTTCTGGATTGCTCTTGTTAGTCGCATACTTTTGCTCACAGACCCATTGCAAATATTGAATAGGTGATTTATCTTTTGTTCCGCCTTTTGTCGTTGCACATTTATTAGTCTGATTATCGGGATTTAATTGTTCGAATTTTGCTATTGCAGCATTGCATATAGAGTCTTTTGTCGCTGGCTTTGCAAGTTCAGCACTAATGTCTTCTGCAGTACAAAGACCTACGGAGCCTAGTGTCATGTTTATTTGTTCTGCTTTGCTACCACCTGATTTGTTAGAAAATGCAATTAAACCGTCAGGAACTGGTGTGCCATTGAGCTGTATTTCTGGCTGGACAATGACTTGAACATCTTCTTGTGCAAGTAATCCGGGAGAATTCATTCCCTGCTGACTAGGAGAAGCACCTACTGCTAGGATCCTGATTTTACTTGGTGTATATCCTTCGCCTTGTTCTGCAATGATGGATTCGATCTTTTCTACTTGAACAGCACCTTGTTGGCACCCTAGCAGCCTGTATTTGTCCATAATAGCTTGAGTGTGACCTTGTTTCATGTAGAACTTTCCATTCGAATTTTTCTTAATCTCAACTCGCCTTTGGCTTTGTTCCAAAATACATCTCATGATGTCTGTCTCAGAAGTTGCTGCTTGATTACGCTCTGGATCATTTGCTGCCATTTCTATTTCCGCATTAGGATAAGAAGCTTCTAAAGCTTTTGCTGTATACAAAACTGCGTAGTACTCTGTAAATGTTCCTATGTCTGCATTTGTGATGCTGTTAATTCTCAATTTTGCAGATACGTTAGAACCTCTCCTGGGTGCCGAAGCCCAATTCTCCCTCTTTTTAGCTGCAGCTGGAACACCATCTTTGTCGTATGCAGCTTTATACTTACTTTGATTTGCTGTCGTTGGGTTCTGATTAGCTCTATCCAAATCTGTACACTTGTTTCTGTTTTGGTGTGTTGGGACTGAATTTTGAATGGCAGTATTTACACTGACCGTTTGGGAGGCTGAGCTTGCTTCGGTTAAAAGGCCTAAAGCTTTTGCTATCAACAAGTGCTCTCTTGGGTTCCTTGGTTTCATGTAATTCTCCTTTACGCAATTTCGTCTAGACTAAGTGCAATAGACCCATTACAAGGAGATTCCTCTTGATCTGATCTGTGTATCTTATAGTCCATATAGTCATATGCAGATTCTAATCGATCTTCTGCAGTCGTAATTTTATCTTGTACCCAGCCAGGAAGGTCATCGCCGTCTTGAAGCCTATCATGAAGAGATTGTGCCATTTTTCCCATACGGAAAAGTTTTGCTTTACTCATTCTGCCTTCTTGTGAATCTGACTTCTGGTGTCCATAATCAAACATTCTTCCATCTGAGTCTATGTGTTCTTCAGGGTATACATCTGCGGGATCATCTATAGCCGTTGCGATCATATCCAACACTGGCTCGACCACATCTTCTTCTACTTCTATTCTAACGCCAGGATTATCCATGCAGGGGCATTCCATAATTAATTTTCTTATTAGATGTCTCATAATTTATCTACCAAGCTTTGCAAGACCAGTAACCAGCTGAATCTTTGGGTTTCTTTTCGTGACATTTATGTCGTTTTCTAAAGTTTGATCTTGCTTTAGGGTTTGACTTTCGAATGCGCATGTTTGGATCACCAAATTGCACCTTCTTAGCTTTTACTTCGCCTTTGCAAGGACCTTCACCTTTGATTCTTTCACCAGTACTTACATACACTTTAGATTTTTTCTTTGGATTTTCAGAGTTAGAAGATGGGCTATTCAATTTTACTTTTTTCCCTTGATAACAAGCTTCTAAAATAGCTTTACGAATGACTCTACGAAGCTGAGATTCTGACATTGTTTTTGTTTTATCGCCTGTCACTTCGTATTTTTCACCATCTACTTCGAACTCATCCTCATCGTTATCGATTGCTTCTTGTCTTGCACCAGAGAATGCATTACCTTCATCTGTTTCATCCGTTTCCATCAATTCATCTGCTTCGTTAGTTGTTTCTTCCCAAGATTTTTTAGATGGGTATCCTTTTTCACCTGGCTTGGCAGGTTTTTCGCCTCGCTTTCTTTTTGCGTGAATGTTATCCCATAGGCCTTTTTGCTTCTTTTCTTGGATAAGGTCTTTAACTTTTCGAGAGATCTCTTGGATTTCCTCTACTTCGCTCATAACTTCGTCGGCTTCATTAGCAGATCCTTTCTTTCGGCAAGACCCTTTTTCTCCTTTCTTTGTACCTGGAACTCTTTCGTATCCGTCCCAACACTTTTCATAAGGGTCTTTTTTCTTTTCAGTAATGACGGTTGTAGAATCTTTAGCGAAAGCTAATTCGCCCCATCTTTCTGTTAATAGCTCACTCATCACAAGCCTCCTTAATAATTTCTTTCATAATGTCTGATGCAGTTGTCTCAAAGAAGCAAGGAAAAATAGCATGAATTAACAAAATTTGACTAGCAAAATATAGTTTTATCGAATACTTGATCGCACAAAACATGTGTGAAAAATAACCAGTTTTCTTATCTTCTAGGTGGCGAAACAACATAACACTTCTAATTATACTAGATACGAAGGAAATGTAGAAGATTATTCGATGTGCCCAGTGCCTAACACAGTCCACATTTGATGAGACTCTAAATATCCATTGAACTCATAAGCTGGTTGTCGATCGGTCCTATGCCTAGTAAGATAGATTGCAGCTAATGCCCATGTAGGATATCCTTGAAAGTAATTTCCCGGTACCGTAAGATAGCCAACATCGTTTTCCATACAGGCCACCAGCCCTAAAATTTGAGATCCATCTGGAGAATAAACTACAATCATCACCTCAAATTGTGCACCAGAGATGCTTGGAGCCCAAGTAAATGTAGTCCCTTGTTTTGACACTACTGCTGCAAAAGCATAGGATGGATCTACGTAACGCATTTCCCAAGGCTGTATATCATCAAACCCTTCAAGAGTTTCGAATGCATTCGGTATAACACCGGCATCTGTCACAACAGTAATAGATTCTCTTCTTGGAATTTGATACTCTTGCAAATTAGAAGCAGTCCATTCAGCTTGGCCAGAAGGATATAGCTGAATGGAATTGAAAGAAGCAACTCCTGATACATTTAGAGGGGTAGAACTCACATACGCACCTAATTCTTGTGTCACACAAGTACCAACTGGCACAAGCTGGTCATTATATCCTCCTGTCGTCGGATTGTGAAGCTTCAAAGTTGCACTGATGTCAAACTCGTTTGATACTCCCATACAAGCAGGACAGGCTATCTGCGTTAGTGATACCTCAGCAAACCCAATTGTGAGTTCTGTC
>CEUO01036226.1_pt1 | contig 10623 bp, 10 predicted proteins | sample 531391 | NCBI WGS metagenome assembly CEUO01 (sample SAMEA2622799, study PRJEB7988) | marine metagenome | isolation source: saline water (ENVO:00002010), including
GGCAATCTTCGTAGGCTTCTTCATCTTCGTCACCTAAGTCATCGGGGTACCATCCACGAACAACTGCCATGCCGTATCCAAACACCTTGTGTAGCGCGAGAGCATATGCATCGCACAACCCTCTTTTGTAGATTGAGCATGCCGAAGAACTCTCCTCTAAATATTTTCTCCACTGTTCCATTAAGAGTTTCACTTGTTCTTTCCTCTCTTTTTAAGTTTTTTCTCAATCTGCTCTAAGCGAACCTTAGTAATCTCATTGTCGATTTCAAGTTGGCGGATTGTTGTGAGTTGATACGTCATGACGCCAACTACGAGAGTTGTGATGAGTGCGGTTGCTAGTTTTGTTAAGTCGATTTTCATGATATATAAATAGTTTGTAGCTATGAAACTTTCTCTATATCATAATAGCATTCGTAAAACGAATAAAATCCACTGTGGTTCTTTTTTTGAAAATCATAAACCAACCAGTGGACTTTATATTCTGTTTTCTTAGTGGGATCAAATTCAGTGACGATACCAATTAAATCGTCGTTATGCATCGACGTTCCTCTAACCAAATCCCCTACTGCGATGTTATAATTTCGTGCCACTATTCCAAAGCAAGTTCAAAGACTTCCTCCACAGTTTCGGGAAAGAAGAATTCCACTTCATCTTTTACTTTCTGTGGAACATCCTTCATATCTTTTTCGTTCTTTGGTGGGAGAATGATTCTTTTGATTCCCAATCGGTGGGCTGCAATAACCTTTTCTTTAATGCCTCCAACTGGAAGTACCAATCCGCGAAGACTTGTTTCACCAGTCATTGCGGTATCCGTTCTAATCTTCTTTCCTGTGAAAAGAGAAACTAAAGCTGTACTGATTGTGATACCAGCAGAAGGACCGTCTTTAGGCACTGCGCCAGCTGGGAAGTGAATGTGGATATCCAAATCTTCTAAGAACTTAGTCTTGTCATCTTCTGTGATGCCAATCTTGTGTGCCTTAGAGCGAATTAAACTAACTGCCATCTTGCAAGACTCTGACATGACATCACCAATCTTGCCTGTAAGGACAAGGTTGCCTTTTCCTGCCATCTTAGATGCCTCAATATAAAGGACGTCGCCGCCTGAAGCTGTCCATGCCATACCAGTAGCAATTCCTGGTACTCTGCCTCTAGTGTCTGCTTCGACGTCAAACTTTGGGGGACCAGATAGTTCTTCAAGATTATAATCATTAACAATCTTAATAACTTCTTGTGGATTTTCTTTTCCAATCTCCTTGGCAACCTCAGAAGCAACCTGTCTGCAGACTTTCGCCACTTCTCTCTCTAATCCACGAACACCTGCTTCGCGTGTGTACTGAAGAATTAACTTCGTCAGGGCTGCCGGTTGCATGATAAGGTTTGTTTCCGAAATTCCATTCTTTTTAACTTGCTTTGGAATCAAATGCTTGGTTGCAATGTTTTCTTTCTCGTCGTAAGTATAGCCGGAAAGCTCAATAACTTCCATTCTATCGCGAAGCGGTCCAGGAATTGTGCTAATATCGTTAGCAGTTGCGATAAACAATGTTTCGGATAAATCCACAGGAACATCAAAATAATGATCCATAAAGTTATTGTTCTGCTCAGGATCTAAAACTTCCAACATAGCAGACGCAGGATCACCTTTATGATCCTTTGACATCTTATCAATCTCATCAAGAAGAATGAGAGGATTGTTCACGCCAACTTTCGTAAAAGCTTTAACAATCTTTCCTGGCATTGCGCCAATGTATGTTCTGCGATGTCCTCTAATTTCTGATTCGTCTGCGACGCCACCTAGAGAGATGCGCTGCAGCTTTCTTCCAAGAGCGTGGGCAATTGACTTACCTAGAGAAGTCTTACCAACACCAGGAGGGCCGAGCAAACAAAGAATAGGACCGGACATGTCGTCCTTTAGTCGTCGAACAGAGAGGTATTCAATAATTCTTTCTTTAACCTTCTCAAGTCCGTAATGATCTGCATCAAGCTGCTCTTGAACATTTTCGATATTTAAATCATCGCGAGTCTGAACATCCCAAGGGAATTCTAAAAGACTCTCAACGTAATTCAAAGAAACATTATACTCTGCTTGACTCGTCTGCATGTTTCTCATTTTTTTAATTTCTTTTAAAGCAACCTTCACAACATCATCTGGCAAGTCGATTGTTTTCATCTTTTCTTTGAGGTTGTTTAAGTCTTCGTTCTCCTCGGCAGTTTCGCCAAGTTCTTGATTGATTGCTCTGAGCTGTTGACGAAGATAGTATTCTCTTTGATTTCTGGTAATCTCTTCCTTCACAGTGTTGTTAATCTTATCTGACAAAACAAGCATTTCGTGCTTCCTGCCAAGAAGTTCGAGTGCTTTCAAAATTCTATCTGCAATGTCGTGAGTTTCAAGAATCTCTTGCTTCTCCTCCATAGTGTCACCAAGGTTGCTTGCAATAATATCTGCAAGAGTGCCAGGTTCTCGAACAGTGTCAATGAACCCTCGGACTGTCGAAGGAATCTCAGGAAGAGAAGTGCAAATATCATAAGCTGTTTCTCTGAGAGTCTCAAACAGTAAGGGGATTTCATTTGCACTGGTGATGTCTGACTCTGGAGGTTGTAGAACTTCGGCAGTGTAAAATGGTTCTGAAGTTTTGATTTCGCCCATCTCGAACCTAGATATACCTTCGATGATGACATTGTAGTGTCCTTCGGTGTTCTTGGAGAATTTAATAATTCTTGCCAAAGTGCCTGTTGTGTAGAAATCTTCTGGACCAGGGTTCTCGTTTGTTGCTTCTTTTTGGGCAACGATGCCAATCTGAGAGCCTGTTGAAATAGCATGCTCAATCAGCTTTAGAGACTTCTCTCTACCTACCAAAAGTGGGATAACGGTATTTGGGAAGAATACTGTGTTTTTCAAAGTTAAAATTGGAAGTATCATATTTTTCTTTTTCCTGCCGAACAAATTGAAGTGCTCCTGTTTGCGGGGTTGTATAAATATAAGTATGTTAAAATACTACGAATCCTCTAATTTTTCTTCATCAAAATAAGGGTCGGGATTGAAGGCTTTTAACAATTCCATCCACTCTGCACTCTTCAATCCTAAGAAGTTTTGAGCTTCTGCTTTGGAGTGACAAGCACTGAGTGCATACTTTATAATAGCATCTTTTACGATTAAGTCAAGATATTTATAGATTGGGATGCCATACATCTTTCCGCCAGATGCTTTAGCTGCTAATTCTAGTTTTAAAGAAATGACTTCTTCTAAACTTAGGGAATTAAAAATAGATTCAAATTCGTCAGAGAGATTATGTTTTTCTCTCAACACTTTTGAAACAGAATAATTTTTATTCGTTCCTTGAAAATACTTTTTATTTTTCCATGTCTCTTTCATATATTATGATCTTATATTATATTATTTATTATTAATAAGCAATACTAAGCTTATAAGCAACTAAGCAAGATCTGCTTTTATTTGCTTAGGTGATTATACTAAAGTATAACCCCCATCCTCAGATTTGTAAAGTACTTTTTTCACCTTTTCTTAAAAGGGCATTTAAAACAAAAAAAGCAGCCGGAAGCTGCTTTGTGATTGGTGAGTGGTAAACTTAGAGAAAAGAGATTATAGCCCCAATTCTGCGTCGCTTACTTCATCATCTGCGATGTTCTCGTCATCCATCGAAAGCTCGTCGCCCTCGTCTTCGATTTCCTGATCGTAAATCTCACTAGCAGGCTCATCAACGATGGTTGCCAACTCGTCTTCAAACTTATCAAAATATAATTTCAAGTTTGCGATAAGGTAGTCGTAAAAAAGATCCTTGTCTTTCTCGTTTGACAGTTTTCGATATGAATCAACAATGTTTGTTTCGATTCTATCCCATGTCATGGAAGCGAAATTTCTGCCAGTCTCTTCTTCACCTTCGACTGAAAATGAGGCTTCTTCCTCTTCTTCTGTTTCCTTGGCAGGCTTGTCGTCGATGTCGATAAATTTATCTGCAGTGTCGCCTACGGTGATTGCAATGTCTTCGTCTACATCTTCTTCGAGTTCAAACTCTGCATCAGTTGGCGCGTCGATAACATCAATGTCGTCACGATTCATTGCACCACCTGCGCCTGTTGGCGATAAGGAGTTCTGAACGGCGTTTAAGATGTGTGCCCGATAGGAGACACGTTGCTCTGAGGCTGTTGTCAAGCTCTTGTAATCTGGCTCAATGACGGGTATAATTTTCTTGAGAAGAGTTTCGAGCTCGTTAATTCCGGTTGATTTATAAGGAGCGTCCTTGACTTCCTCTGCAATCATTTGTCGAATATGGTGTCTCACCATTACTTCGTTTACCTGTTCGTCTTTTAAGACAGAGCCGAGCACCGAACGCACATGTTCACGAACATTGAGTTCTTCGATAAAATCTTTTCTACTAATTGTGTGTTCACTCATTTCTTCTTCCTCTTCTCTAATTAGACTCTCTTCTTCATTTGTTCCCGCAGAACCTTGAACAGCTCCGCTTGCCATCGTGGATATTTCTTCAAGATTGGCTTTTTTCCACCTTAGAAGGTAGTCTCTAATCTCATCTGGAGTCATTGTGTCGATAGCTTCTTCAAAAGCGTTGCGAACATCTTCCGGGGCTTTCATGTAGAATTCCATCATTTCGTGGAACATAAGTTCTTTGCCCTTGTAGTCTGCAGGCGCGTCGATGAGAGCAACGATTTCTTTCACTCGGCTTTCCGTAATCCATGTCGGCTGCGATGCAACGATGTTAAGGAGAGTCTCTGCGTTTACTCCGTCTGGAATAAATTGCTGCAACTGATTGATGTCGCCACCTGCCATAACATTGGTGATGGCTGTTCTCATATCTGTGGCACTAATTGCGCCAAGTGGCTCTTTCGGAATATCTTCCAGTTCCAAGTTTGGGTACTTGGCAAAGTCTTGTTTCATTTTGATAAATCTTTTTTCATCGCCCTTGTCTTTTGTGCTGACGCCGAGAGCCACTTTCTTTCTTTCACCGTCTTCGCCAAGTTCTTTGAGGTATTCGTGAACGAACTGAATAGGGTTGGTAAAACCCTTGTTCCAGATATCCCAGACTTCAATCTTGCCTTCTAGGTTTTCATTGTCCGTGTATAAATCAAAAATACGCTTCGATGCATCAGGTGTGAATTCAATCTTGTGTTTTTCCATGTCTGGCACATCGATGAATCTCATGCTTGTATCTTTTTGAGGATCGGAAATAAGAATAACAACTTTGTTCGCCTCGTCAAGATAGCTCTTCATCAACTCAAAGTGTCCAACGTGAGGAGGTTTAAAAGAGCCAGGAACAAAAGCTACATCAGCCTTGTGAGGACTTGGATTATCTTCGACATCAGAATCTTCTTCAGTAATCTTCATTGGTGGCACGTTGCCTCTACCATAGCGAAACAAGCCTAGCAGTTGGTTCACAGGTGCAAAGTTTCCAGTAAACTTATAAGAGTTTCCATCATAGTCGAATACAAAACCTTCAGCTGCCGTAGAGACATTCTCGACGTCTTTGAGTTTCTTCATCTGTCGAGACAAGATACTCATTGCTTCTTCGCTGTCTGATTTTTCAATTGCTGCAATTGCGCGAGAGACTTCTTTTTTCAATCTCTGAACTTCTGTCTCGTTGTCCAGAACAAAAGCAGACTCCAAGCCTCTGAGGGCTTCAACAGAGAAATCATGAACAATATCCTCAAGAGGGTGAATTGCTGCACCAGCAATCTTCTTATCTCTCTTTACGATACCTCTGATTTTATCCCTCAGTTTTTCTTCTTCCTTGGGAATGAGTTTCAGGACTCTGTTTAGCGAAGCACCTTTCTCTTTTAATACCCTGCGAAGCAGTTCTTGTCTAGCTTCTTCGCTGGCATTGGGGACAAGCGAATCCAACGCTGCCTTAACTCTCTTGGCAACAAAGTCACCAACAGTGTTATCTTTTTCCATGCCGTTGGATTTCATCAAGTCATACAAGCGAGATAAAGCAATGTTTAAGATTTCGTCATCAGATATAGCAGTTAGGTTTCTGAAAGCATTCATTTGAACGCGATACTCTTCGTTGTCAATCAGGTTTTTGATGCTGTCAAGACTTTTTTCAAGTTTCTTTGCATTCGCGGATACATCTTTATCGACAGGACGTCCAGATTGTTTATCAAACTCTTTGTGTCCAACACGATGGATAGTCAAAGCTTTCGCATCGTAGTTGATAACATTTGATGTTCTAGGATCCTGCACTTCGGCATTGTACCAGATATTTGCATCAGGGCCGAAAATATCAATTTGGTTTTCTAAATCAAATAACTCAACTGCTTTTTCAAAAGCAGCGAAGGCATCTGTAAAAGATTTTGTTAAATTACCTCTTCCCGCAAATTTCTTGGCAAGCTCTGCTGCAGACATACCACCGGTTTTAATGTTTCCGATGTTACGCGCAGCTCTCGCTTCGCCGTCTTTTACGGAGTAAGATAAAAAGATATTTTGTCCGTCTGTCTTTTCTGTACCGATAAGGCTACCCGAACTTGCTTTCGTGAAAATATCCTCTATTTCCTCAAAGCTTAATTCAGGATTATCGTAAAGATGGGACATGTGTCCGGCTAAACCGCCCATATCACTTCTCCTTGTTTTCTTCCAAAACTTGAAGCTGCTCTCTTAAAGAAACAACTTGTTCTTGCAACGATTCGACTTCACGACGTACAGAACGTAAATTTGACTTTATGTTCTCAATCATTACAGCCTGGCTTTGTGAGCTGGGCTTCAAACGCGCAATGCTGTCTTTTAAAGCAGTCATGTATGCGCGAACTCCTGGCTTCTTGCCTTCGTTTGCGAGAAACCTTCTTGTCATTCCGTCGAAATCAACCATGATTAGTTATCCTCGCTGTTATTAAAGAGACTGATTCTCCCTAAGTTGCTTTTCTTTTTCTTCTTTGTTGTTTTTTTCTTCTTTGTTGTAGCAGTAGCTTCGACTGTTGTCTCTTCTTCTGTTGTCAAAGTTTCTGCCGCTAAAGCCTCTGCTTCTGCTGCTGCCTTGGCTGCTGCTTCCGCACGAGCATTTTCGATAGCTTCTTGTGCTGCTGCGGCTTCTGCTGCTTCTGCAGCTGCACTTGCGTTTGCTAGTGCATTCTTTTTTGCTTCTGCTGCAGCCTTTGCTGCCGCTTTGCGTTCTCGTCTTTTTCTTGGACTTGCCATGATATAATCACCACCTTTCTATTTTTTATTTTTTGCTGCAACTTTGTCTTTGCAACTTTTGTATTTCTTTTCGTCTTCCCTACCCACAGATGCAGTGCATATTGCGTAGGGATTATCTTTGCTTTCGCCTAAGTTTTGATTTTCCTCATCATCACCCACGATGAGGTGTACTTCTTTTTTTAACGCCTTGAGGGTTTCGAGGAGTGAGTTAAAAAACTTCTTATCACTCTCCACGAGTTTAATGCCGTCTTCTTTGGTAATGTTGTTTTGGAGCCAATTGTTTATTTGTCTAGTAATTGCTCTTGCCTTTTCGGGATCATTGAATAAATGATTGTGCATCAGTTTTCTTATTCCGGTGAAATTGAAGGCTCCTTTTCTTGTAGCTAATTTTAAATCTCCAGTTTTGCTATCGAAACCGCCTTGCAAGACGTCTTCTTTAGCTTTTTCTTTTTCTCTTTCAATTGCTTTTGCTAATGGGGCTATCTTCATCAAGGCTCTTGATACATCAATTTCAGGATTTTTCTCTATCATCAATTCTATAACTGCTCCGATGAATCCGGTTACGTCCATGTTGCTGTCAACCTTCGACATCAATTGTTGTAGTGCTGGGTTTTTTTCCATAAATGCAATTAGTCTTGACGAATCTGCCGTGGCTGGCATTTTAACGCTTGTAGCAGTTAAGTCTATGTTGTTTTTATCTGCCCAGGCTCTTATCATTTCTCCTGTTTTTCCGCCGGTACCTTTAACAGTTATTTCTGCGTAATGTTTTCGAATATCGTCAATTGCAGATTTGTCTCCCCTCTCAAAACGAGCAATAAAATCTCGGACGTTCTCTTTGCCTTCGTTCATAGTGTTGAGTGCTTCTTTAATCGTTCTTTTTAGTTTGGACTCTACAAATTGAATATTGTTTACTTTCAATTGATCGGCAACTGCTTTTAGAATTCTCTTTGCAATATCATCACTGGCACCAGCGTCAATGAGGGCTGCAGCAAGACTTCCCTCGCCCTTGGTGAGCGGCAAGTGAATATCAACATCAGGCTCTGCACCACCATCATCTTCCAAGGCATCTTTCACTTGTTTTTCGATTTTCTTTTTCTCTTCTTCAGGGCTATCTGCTGCTGCATCACCATTGGCTTCGTTTTCTTTTTTGCTGAGAAGCTGATAGAAGGTTCCGAGAGCCTGTATTTTGTCATTTGTGTTTGTTAAGGTTTGTTTGATTATGTTTTCAATTTCTTCTTCCTTGGAAGGGTTGGCTATTTTGTTGCCTGTCTTTGGATCGTCTACGAGAGGTAGTACGTCGTCTACATGAGCGGCAATTGTCTTTCCTGCAATCTTGTCATTCTCGATGTCTATCTTTTCACTAATGATGCTTTCGAGGGCAGCTTGAAGTTCTTCATTTGTGAGAGCTTCGTTGCCAGCAGCAAGCCAGTTTTCTTGAAGGGTGCTCTTGAAATCTTCCTCAATGCGACGTCGCTGTGTTTCGTCAGGCACATGAGTTTGCCATGCTGTCATTTGGGGAATCCCAATTTCTTTGACTGTAATCTTTTGACTCTCAAAGAGCTTCTTTAATAACTTTTCATTGCGGCTGCTGAAATAATCTTTCATGTGGGCCATCCTCCTAGTTTTCCACGATTACCACGTCGTCCCGCAGGACCAACATAGTCAGGTTCTCTGCCAAGGTATGGCTCTCTATCGTTGTTTCTATTGGGGATGCCGCTTTTTTCGCCTGCATCGCCAGTTCCGTCGCCACGATGAGCTTCGATTCCTTGATTGTCTTTCTTTCTGGTGTCTGTCCAGTCACGAAAGCACATATTTCCTTCCAGATAAGCTTGTTTTTCCATTTCTCGCAAGTGTTCGTCAGTCTGAGCGTATCCTTCGTTTGTATCTCCGGAATTTTCAAACTGTCCTTGACAATTTTGGGTATGATGTACCAATTCGTGGGAAAAACTCCTCAAAACGTCTTTGGGGTGCCTTCCGGTGGTGTATAAGTGAATTTCCATGCTTTCTGGCACATAATAAGCCGTTTTTCCGAGTGGATCAGCGGAATTTTCCTTGTTTTCACGCAAAAATACCCTACAAGGCTTGTCGAAGCCCATTTTCTCTTTTGCGTAGGGGTAAAACTCCCTTATAAGCTCGTGAATCGTGTTTTTGTTATGCATAACAGTAAGTAAGTAGTATTATAACATGCATTATACTCTTTTAAAGGGCTATTTGTATGATAATGATAACTAGAGAGAGTATGAGGCACAATATCGTCTTCAAGGTGAGCCCCTCGGACATGCATGTGTATGCCAAAATTGAAAAAATGATGGTTCCGAGTGAAAAGCCAACAATTCTTAGCGGCCAAATGGTTCCATCGAAGTATTCGTAACCGTGTTTTGCTGCAATAATGACGAGGTATGCTGATGGCACACCCATTAGGGAAATAAGAAAGGGATGTTCCTTAAAGAAGTTCCACATAAACTGCCCGTTTACTTGAAACCAGAAAATAACGTGGCTTATGCAAACGAGCAGTGTGTAGATTAAAATGTTTTTAGTCATGAAGACTACTTTCTCATCAGATGTTTTAAATCTTTTTTAAGCTGTGCAAGCTTGGCTGGGATTTCCTTAATTTGCTTCTGATATGCATTGAAGTATTCTTCTGCATTAGGATCGTTTGGGTTGATTTGTGTTGTTCTTGGGTCAATCATTTGACTGGCAACTTGAAGTTTGTCTTCCAAGTCAGCAATTGCCTTCTTGTGAGCCTCAATTCGCTCTTTCTGCTCTTTTTCTGTATCCATTGCGAACTTATCGAGCCCACGTTTGCCAAAAAGTTCATCTAATTCTTGTGAAGCAGTCGCATGTGGAGCCTCCGCGTTTTCACCAAAGGAGTCAAAATTAACTTTCATTCCTTGGTTCTCAAATATTCGTTTCATTAGTTTATGTTTACTTTTCATTTTGTTTTCTCCTTTGTGAAAAATTCTAACAGCTCTTCTTTCAGTTCAGCTGGGTTGATGGAAGCCATTCTGCCAAGCATTCCTTGTTTTGCTTTGATCGCAAAGGCGTCTTCACCAGATAGTGCACTAGCGAGGTAGTCAATGCTTGTATCGATGTCTTCGAGCCCATCCAGCTTGCTGCTGATGGTGCGTAGAAGACTGAGAACCTCAGCGTCCGTACTCAACTCTTCTTCGACTATTTCTTCTTCAAGATGTTTCTGCCAATTTTCTAATAGTTTTTTCATATCATCCTCCGGGGGGTGCCGATTTGCCAGGTTTTGCTTTTGCAATCTTCATTCCCTTTGGCATATGTTTGTTCGGTCCTTTAATAGTTAGTTCCATCGCCTTCTTTTGAAGCTTTTTGGCTTTCTTTTGGTAAGGCTCGATTTCGTTCATTGCTTTCGTTACTTCGTCAACAATTAAGTCCGATAGCCCTTCCGCTCGAACTGGAGCACCGATTCGGGCACCAATTGGTCCACCCTGTCCGAC
>CEUO01088533.1_pt1 | contig 10571 bp, 15 predicted proteins | sample 531391 | NCBI WGS metagenome assembly CEUO01 (sample SAMEA2622799, study PRJEB7988) | marine metagenome | isolation source: saline water (ENVO:00002010), including
TCATACATTCCTGTGCCACCTGATGTAGTAGCTTTTAACGCTGGAGTTATATCTTTATTTGCTATAAACGTGTAATCAGCAATCGTAACCGCTGAGTAAGGGTGTGTTTCTTGCTCATTTGTAATGTCAAGATAATCTAGCTCTGTTCCATCTAAAGCGTTACCATCTGCATCTTTTACATTTAATTTTTCAAGACTAGCGTCTTCTTCGTTTAGCTTAAACAAAGATATGTCAGGTGTAGCGTCTGCTCCAGAACCATCGTAGCCAATACAAAGCATAAGTTGCTCAGAAGTGCTACGATTGATAACGTGGGTAAATGTGTTCTTTGCTGGGTGCTGTAAAGAAGCTTCGCCGTCATCTATATATTGCACATAATTAGTGCCAGCACGTTTAGTCAATCCCTTAATAGGGTCAGCAAGAAAGTTCTTTTGCTCTGAACATTGATTGTCAAAACGCTCAGAATCAGGTTGCTGTGAAACGCCCCCTGTTAAGTTTTTAATATTCTTTCTAGTATATGCCATTATGAACGTCTAATAAGTATGTTATTTACAGAAGAACTATCTCTAAGCATGTTTACCTTGTCTATTCCAAATTCGTAATCTGTTAGTTTTGCTTTTGCTTCTAACTCATCTCGCTCAGTAAATGAACGAATATCTCTTGAGCCAACCAACCTGTCAGCATAAATTCTTGACGCTCTAATAACGCAGTATCTTTTTGCTGCCTCTGGTAAATCTAAGAAGTCTAGCAAATAAACTCCTGTAATTGTTATTGTAGCTCCAGCAGTAAACGTATCAGTCTTGTCTTTCATCGAGTAAACAAAACCGCTACGAATTACATAGTCTTCCTCTGTGCTTTCGTTTCTAATTTGAACGTAGTCTTGTGGGGAAGTGGCAGAATATTTGCCATCACCGTTTGCAGTTAATACTCTTTCTTCTTCTGTATTAAACACATAAGAGTCCATGCAAACATCTCTAATAACTTCGTTTAATATTGTTTGAGCAGAAGAAACTTCGTAAGGCAAAGTACCACTAAGAGTAGTAACTGTAGATTCGCCAATAGTTTGAAGCATAGTGTTTACTGCTTCTAGTTCTGTAGTTGTGTTTAAAGTAGCCATAATATTAAAAAGTTAAGGGTAAGGCAGGGTGCATAGCACCCCACCTAAAAAAAATAAAACTATGCACCAGCCATTTTTATGGCAGATTGAGGGCGTAAAATGCCCGCACCAGCAGCTTGTTTGGCTACAAGCAATGTGCCTTGCCTTGAGGCTTCGTATGAAGCTTCTGTGGTCATTCCTCGCAAATTAACCCAGCCAGCAGCATCGCCATGATAAGCCAAGCCCCAAACTTTGGTTAAGTCTGTCTCGTAAGTCGAGCGACCATCCATGTCTTTTAAAGGGTCAGCGGAATCAGCAGCTATGGTTGCGTTTTGGTCAAACTCATCCCAGATAGCAGATTTAAGAATCTTAAAGCCCATAAAGTGAAGTTCACCTGGCTTGTTTCTGTCTCCACCAGTACCGAAGTCGCTAGAGACTACACCATCCATACCCATGAAATTATAATAATCTGTAGGGGTAACGAGCATATAGCGATTTTCAGTTGGAACAGCTCTATTGTCAAAAAGACCAGCCGCTACTTGAATCTCATCCAACTTTTGTTGAGTTGTCAATGCTGCAACGGCAGCTGAAGCGTGATTTCGAGTAGAATCTGAGCCTTTAACAAGAGCACCTATTGACCATCTGTCGCAAGCTGTAGCTAGAGCAGCACCCATTTGAGCAGCGTATTCTGCGCGGCTATTGTAGTGTTGCATAGCTTCATCAAGGTAATCGACAAATGCTTTCGCAATTAAGAGTTTGTTAATTTGAATAACTTTTTCATCATTGGACATATCTGAATCATATCCAGAAGAAAATAAATCTTGACCTGGAGTATGAAGCTTAGCGGCCTCTGTTGAAATTGTTGGAAATTGGCAGCTACGGCCACTGGTTATATTTCGTTGACGCAGAGTGTCCTTAACAACTGTACGCTTGTTGTATTCGGCTACTACTTCGCCCCCGAAAACACGCAAATATGCAGACAAGTCTTCCTTACCTGGATAATTTGGTGTTGAATCTGTTGGGTATGCCATTTAAAACCTCCTATGGTTTATTGGCGTTAAAAAGTAAAAGTCAAAAATAAATTTGACAAAAAGAAAAACATAATCGAATACACATCTAAGAAGTTATCCAAGACCATTGCCTCGCAAGGCATTTGGTAAGGGCTAGTTGATAACGACTCGATTAGTGATTTGGTCATCGTTTAATAATGTAAACGTAGACAACATTTGCGCTACTGCTTCCATCTTTTAAAAGTAAAAAGAGTGGTATGTGTCCTTCTGCAATAACTCCAGCTTTAGAAGCAGTGGGAGCAAAAACACTTTCACTTGCTGGAATATCCATTGCAACGGCATTTGTGCCATCCTTTTTTATTCCAACAGCACTGTCGTCAAATTCTGGAATCCAGTATTGAACTGCTCCGTCTGCGTGAAAATATACTGTTCTTGCGTCTTGTAGATGTAAAGCTTCGGTGCTAAAAGCCCCGCCTCCTAATGTGTGTTTTTCCACACGCATAGATGAATTGTCCTTAAGTATTGATACTGCCATGATTAAAATTTAGATTTAAAAGATTTTTCCATAACCTTATCTCTAAAGCTAGGGTCTGAGTGGTAACGAGGGTCTTGCATATCTGCAAGCATGTGAGCTTGTGTTTTATATCCGCCCTCAGAATGAGCAATCGCATCAGCTTTAACTAGATTTGATTGCGGTGATTTGGTTTCTGCTCTCATTCGAGCATCTAGGTTTTTGATTGCAAAACGCATCTCGTCTGGAGTTCCGTTTTCCATTATGTTGTCATAAGTGGTTATTTCATTTTCTGACAAATTGTTAGCTGCCCAACTAATTAGACCTTTATAATCTTCAACACCTGCTGACATTTCTTTCATTTCGTTATCAGCTTTGTATTGTTCTAATTCTTGAACGCGGTCAACTAATTCTTTAGGAACGCCAGCTTCTTCAAACTTAGCGTAAATTTCTTCGTTTATTTCCCCAGCTTCTTGCAAAGCTTGATAAGCCTCAGTAACAGCTGTTCTTTCAGTGTTATTTTCGGTATTGGTGTTTTCCTGATTAGGCTCGGAACTGTTCTCTGTATTGTTATTTTCGCTAACTTGTCCACTAGACGGTTCTGGATTCTCAGAATTAGTATCTTGAATTTGATTGTTGCTCGGTTCATGTAGCTTTTTCTCCAATGCTTGATATGCGTTTTGCAAATCTTCTTGAGTTTCAAACTTACCCAATATTTTTTCTGTTCTAGGAGCTGGGTCTTCTTGACCTGCTGCTGCTAGTTCTTCTTGAGTAATGTTGTATTTCTCTACTTCTTCTTGAGTAAACCCCTTAGTCGAGTCAACTCCGTCTGTAGGAATTGTTACTGAGTGATGTAAAATATTATTTTCTGCGTTCATTGTTGTTCAGATTCTTTTGCTTGTTCTAGTAATTGTGGAGCAACCTTTTCTACAAGTCTGCCCTGTTGCTCTTGTTGCATCATGGCTTGTTGCATTTCCATTTGTTGCTGTTGAGCCATCATAGCTTGCTCTTGTTCCATAGCTAACTGCTCATCTGATTTCAATATATCTTTATCTACGCCAATAGCTCTAACTAAAGATTTCATTAAAGCTCTTTGGTCAATAACTTGTGAATACGCTTCGGGTGTCATTTGCGTAGCCATGCCTACAAATTGTTGAAGCCTTTCCAAATCGCTAGTTCTACCTAACGCAGAAATGCCTGTGCTAATAATTAGTTTCACATCCCTTGGAAGTTCTGGAATAACTTTTTCAACTGTAAGCCTGTCAATAATAGCTTTAACCAAAGGTCGCATAAATTCACTTGCGAGCATAGAGTATGCGCCAGCAAGAACTTTCTCTAAAGAATTTACGATTGCATTAATCTCAGTAGCAGTAGTCATTCCCTTTGTAGGTAGACTTGCATCTAAAAGATTAAAAGCATAAGAAAGCCTACGCTCTAACGTTTGAGAAGCTTGAAAAGCAACTGACATATCATTGCCTTTATTTGCCTGTAGAGTAGTAACATCACTTGCAACGCCATTAATAACATCTCCATTTTCTGCCTGAGCTACGTTTTTTGCACGAGTTGTCGACGCGGGGTTAACCATAAAAACAATTTTTGAGGCGATGGCCGCCGCCTCGACTTGAGCCTTTTGAAGTCCTTCTAAAGAATTTAAATCTCCATACAACCCTTCTACATAGCTTCGACCATAAGATTCACCAGTTACTTTTGTCATTCTTAATGCTAAGAAAGGTAGTTTGTCTAAGTCGTAATACTCTTTGTTGTCTAAAACTTTTCCGTTAACTTCTTGGTAAACGTAATACCTGTCGTCTTCTAAATGAACACAAGTATAGATAGCTATGTTTTTCTTGTCCTCTTCGTGAGAATCGCTAGGTAATTCAATCCCCATATTCTCTGCCACTTGAGGGCTTATCTGCTCTTTAATAATAATGTCCGTAACATTTCCTTCAATGTCGCGGTGAACCACATGGTCTTCAATAGAATAATTTCTAACCAAACCGTCTGGCTGGACATAAATTAAAGATGACCCAGCAATAAGAAGATTCTTTAACGCTTCAAAAATAGTAGGTCTAAGGTTTTTATTTTCTAATTCTTCAAGAACAGTTCTTTCAATAGTAGCTAACGATTCATCTACTTCTGCTTTTATTTGGTCTGCCTGCTCTCCAAACTGCTCAAAAGAAACATCACTAACAAGTAGCCTGAAAAAGGGCATATTGCTAGGAAACAAAGACAGCATTAAGTTAGATGCTAAATTGTTTACACCTCTAGCTCCAAGTGATTGATAAGGGGTATCATAAGATAGCGTAGATGTTTGCTTGTGATAATATTTATCACGAATAACAAGGGGCAATGTCAGTTCTGAACAACGCCTAGCTCTAATTAGAAACTGCTCACGCTCGTCTTCTAATTTTTCATATAATTTTTTTCCCATTTCTAATAATTAGCACCAGATTCTCCGCCACCGCCTATGGTGAATTGAGAACGCATATCTTTACGTCCACCAGCAAAAGGATTCTTGGTAACAGGAGTTGTTTGAACATTTTCTTTTCTTTTAGCTTCCTGCTGACGAATCATAAGATTTCTAGCTTCTTGAGCCTTAGAACGCTCTTCCGCTTTTCTTGCTGCTTCTTCTTGAGTTTCTCTTTGAATGCGTCCAGCAACGTGTTGTTTTCTCATGCCCTCAGCTTGCATTGCCATCATTATTCCCATTGTTACGGGGTCTGCCATAATATTTTTATTGGTTTAAGTGTAAATCTTTTAAAAAGTTAACAACCTCACGCTTTCCGGCTTGAAACATTATTTCTTTAATATCGTCAGAAGGCTTATGGTCAGTAGGTGGAATCACATTTTCTAAGAAATTTATTAATTCTTTAGAGATAATAGGAGTCTTGTCCTCTTCGTCCATTGTAAGCTTGTTGTGTAAGTTTCCGTAAAGCCTTTTATATAAAGCCTTTTTGAATTTTTTTTAATAGCTGTTAGCGTTTTATACTACATCGCTATTAGCGATAGCCTAGCGAGGCGGTTAATCTTGTCAAGAACAATCGCTTTTTTATTTTTTTTATTAATTTGTTTGACATGAACGGTAAAGTTTTGTAATGTGTATGTTCACGCGGTAGCTAGTCTACTGCATCACTTAACAAATAATAAATAAAATGGCTTCAAGAGCAGAAAATAATATCCTCGGTCTTGCACAGAAATATAGTCTGGAGCAAGGAAAGTTCGCTGACTTTTATCAGCTTCACAATAATTGGTGTCTTACTAAGCATGGTGCAGAAAAAATTATGTACGCAGAAGAGATTACTTACGCTACAATAAGAGAGACTGCAAGAGAAGGAATTTGGGCTATAACTGCTAGATTTACTCACAAGGATGGTAGGACTGTAGAGATGAATGGGTCGTGCCGATTTGATGGCACTAAGAATACTCCAGAGCGTAGCCACGCCCCAGAAATGGCATTTAAGAGATGTCTTGTTAGGGGGATTGTTGCTATTCTTGGGTTGGAAGCCCAAGGCGTTTATGGAGAGGAGGAGTTTGATACTGACTTTAAGCAGAACGGAAACGCTCAACCTGCACCGCAACCAGCTCCACAGCCCGTAGCTCAACAGACGCAAAACCCTACTGTGGAAGAACTTAACGCCATTGCTCAAGGAGCAGCGCCACTTCAAACTCCTAGCAATTCAGGATTTACTCCACCCCCACAAGGAACTAAAGGTTGGGTTCAGAATGGGGAAAAGCTTCCTAGCGATTGGAATAATCTGATGGGAGAAATATCTGAGATTACTGGCTTGGAGCGAGCTAGGTTTGAGCTAAAAATGTTTGACCACTGCACAGCTTGGCAAAGCCCTAAAGGGTTATTTCTTCAAAGCAGTAAGTTTAAAACCTTTGGCGAGTACGCTTTGGGTCATAAGGAGTGGAACGGCGAGGTTAGTTACAACGCTTACGGTGCTCTTAAAGCCCTGAACAAAGGCAGAGAAGCTGTTCAAGAGCTTAAATCTAACGGCGAAGTATTGCTTAATGAGGTTAACGGAAGGGGCGGAATGTCTCTCTCTTACGCTTTAACTAGAAAAAGCAACAACCCTGATTTGACTGGTGCTCCTGCTCAAGAACTTATGGACGAGTTTGGTGGAACTGTAGATGAGATACCATTCTAATGGAGGCGACCATGAATAAATTTTATAACTGTGAGATTTGTCTTGGCGACGGCTACGAATATGAATGGGTTGAAGACAAAAGAGAAAAACGACCATGCCCTTCTTGCAAAGAAACTGGATACTTGTCATTTCTGGAAATGGTAAAGTCTGGATATGCTGACAAAATGGATGCTAAGGCCGCAGTTGAACTAGGCAATAAAGCTTGTGATAAGATAATTAAGTCAACTAAGCAGGAATTGCTAGTCAAATTGCGAAAAGAGCTTGAATATTTGACAGAGTGCATGCCATTAGCGTTCACTTCTGACGATTTATGGGCGCGTCTTGACGAGCAAACAGCTACAGAAATATCTGCTAGGGGTGGAAATGTTATAGGCGCAATCTTTAAAGAAGCAAACAGAGCTAACAAGATTGAAGATACAGGTCAAATGATTAAATCTTCTAGGCTTAGAGCTAAGGGTCGCAAAGTTTCTGTGTGGAGGAAGTGCAATGGTTAAGCTAACTAACAAACAAAAGAAACTCGTTCGTGTTTTGGAAGGGTTTACAATCATTGGTAAAGTGCCAACTCATAAGGAAATAGCAGGGTGTCTAGGCGTTACGCCTCCAGCTGTTACCGCTATGCTAAACAATCTTGAACGGAAGGGAGTTGTTGAGCGTAGTACAGGGTGGCGTTCTGTGAAATTAACCAGTGGAGTGTCTGATGAATAACCACTTCATAGGAATTGATACAGGTATTAATGGTGCTTGTGTGGCTATCGACCAGTTCGGTAGCCTCATAGGTTCTAGGGATTTACCACACATTAAGGCTGTACCATGCTACAGATTAAAGAAAACTAGAAGTGTGTTAGACATTAAAGCATTAAAGAAATGGCTTCAATGTTTTGATATCGAAAGGATAGTGGTGGAAGAATCCGCTAGCTATCACATGGGGAATGTTTCGGCTTATACTAGCGGATTTAACAACGGTAGGCTTCACGCAATTTGCCTTGATGTTGTTGGCGAAAGCAGGTTTACGCCTATACCGCCAAAGCTCTGGCAAAAAGATTTGTTTGGAGACATAATTAAAGATACAAATTGGACTAAAGAAGAATCAATAAGGCAAGCCAAGAAGGCACATGGTGAATTAATTCTCTTTGAAAAGCCTATTAGGACAGCTGATGGTTATGCAGATTCTTGTCATATAGCCGAATGGGGTAGAATAAACAATAATAAAATAAATGAAAAATGATTATAACACCAATGTCATTACCGAAAAGCAAGTTAACCACTTATGTTTGTGTACAGGATACGATGGAATCGGACGAGGACTTAAAAGAGTTTTCCCATCTTTGCGAACAATCGGTTATGTGGAAATCGAAGCCTTCGCAATCGCAAACCTGGCTTCAAAGATTGAAGAAGGTAAAGTGGATGAAGCTCCTATTTTTACGGACGTTAAAGCCTTCCCTTACAGAAAGTTTCGTGGATGCGTGGACATCCTCTCTGCGGGATTCCCATGTCAACCCTTTTCCGTCGCAGGAAAAAAGCAAGGAGTTGAAGACCCCAGGCACATCTACCCTTACATATCAGAAGGCATTACCCTTTGCAGACCAAGATATGTCTTATTGGAAAACGTTGAAGGAATCGTTAGTAGAAAAACAGCAGACGGAGAATCGGTACTCCTCTATGTCCTTAGAGATTTGGAAAGCAGAGGTTATTCGTGTGCGTGGGGAACATTCAGCGCGGCTGAAATTGGTGCGCCACACCTTAGAAAAAGAATCTTCATCCTTGCAAAGTTGGGGAACTCCGAAGGAACAAGACTCAAGGGCGGCAACCTGGGACAGGGGGAAACACAATCTAGGAGAGCAAGTTCATGGGTCAGTAAATACCCAGCAAGACCTAACGAGGAACAATTTGAATGGGAAGAACCCAGAGTCATTTCCAACTCCAAGAACGTCAGATGCGGAGGGGGGGAGAATAGAAACTCTGAAAACAAAAGATGGATTCAAGAGTCTGCGCAAGTCGAGCAACCAAACATTTGGGGCGAAGCTGAGAGATGCAGTGGAGATGGAAGAACCTCCAAAGTACAGGTTAAACCCAAGTTGGGTAGAACAATTAATGGGATTGCCAGTAAACTGGACCCAACTACCAACAGAGTGGACAGATTAAGATTGCTTGGAAATGGTGTAGTGCCAGATACTTGCGAGTTGGCTTTTAGAACATTATGGAAAGATTTAATTTACTAGCTGAACAATTACAGGAGCATTTTTACAATGAACAGTAACTCTTTACAGGCTCTTGATTTGCTCACAATGGGTGAGATGGATATTCGTAGCTGGTGGAAACGAGTTAATCGTGATTCTCATGGTCGCATGATGCAGTTGGGATACATCAAAACTTCGCCTAGAAAAAATGGCAAGGTTTGGATGGTACGAATTACAAGAAAAGGAAAAGATAGATTGATTCTAGGTAAATAGCTATTGTATAATTCTAGACAGTGAGGGGGGTGTTACTCCTTACACTTGCAGAAACAAGGTTTTCTTTTCAGTATCATTTAATTTCCCTTGCTTTTGCCTCGTTAGCATCATAACTAACGTAGCCCTTACTATTTTTTCCAGCTAGTTACAGAGTTTCTTAAAACATATATTGCTCGTTCTAGTTCGTCAGGCTCTAACAACTGCTTGTGTTCTCGCTCAATCATACCTGCCTGGATTAATTCTTCTATTAACCACTTTGCAGCTTCAAGAACACACTGCAATCTATCACGCTCGCTGAGCAGTTTGGCTAACAAAAACCTATCAACTTCTGTATTGCCTTGCTTTAGCCCTATGGGGTTTAAATGCGTTAGCTCTTCTTCTGTCAAAGGCGTAAAGCTTTTGCATTTTAAATCCTCCATACGCTTGCCTCTGCCCATTATATTTTATATACCTTTGGCAATGGAGATGATTTGTCTCTGTCGTCGTAAATACAATACACACCGGCTGTCCACATATTGTGGGGAAATGCGTAGCTCATCCCTTCACTCTCTCTTTGAGCGACATAACCACCTTCAACGCAGAACAATTCTCCCTGCTGCGGTGAGGTGAAAAACATTATCCCGAACTTATGCGTATGGCCGATGTGTACTGATTCTCCTAGTAGTTGACCTATCTTAAGGGCATGACGAGCTGGAAACGCGCTAGAGCCTTTGACTTCGTGCCCATGTAAAAAGCGTACCTTGCCTTGCCCAGTTGTGGTTCGCACTGGAGTCTTGCCAGCATCTTTAACCCACTTAATATTTAATTCTTTAAGACCTAGAAAATGTGGCAACATGTTTCTCGTAACAGACATATACGGTACACACTTGTCAATCATCCGTTCCCACCGATATTCGTGGTTACCCCTTATGTAAATTATCCTTGTCTTGTCCCCAGCTGTTCTCCTTATTTTTGCTAGATATTTATTTGTCTGCTCTAGCTCGTCTTCTAGGTTATCACGCCAGTGTACGATTTTGGGATGAGTGGTCAGGGCGTGAACATCACAAACATCCCCTAGAAATATTATCTTGTCAGGCTTTTCGTTCTTAATTAGCCGGTGCAGCAGTCTCTCAGACTTGTGCGAATGAAATGGCACATGTACATCAGGCACTACGAGGGTCTTGACCATAAGTGTTTATTTACTATAGATATATAATCGACAGATTCTACGACTGTTTTCCATCTTTTTCGTTATTGACTTACAAAATGGCTATGTTTAAATGTCAAAATGACTGATGTTGGAAGCCCACTTATGACCATAAAAATATTGGGAGTTCCTATTAAAGTCATGCTTGTTAAGTATGGGGAAGAGGATGA
>CEUO01019848.1_pt1 | contig 10570 bp, 3 predicted proteins | sample 531391 | NCBI WGS metagenome assembly CEUO01 (sample SAMEA2622799, study PRJEB7988) | marine metagenome | isolation source: saline water (ENVO:00002010), including
GAAAAAGATTTAATTACAGGAACTCGCAAACTAGGCATGACTGCCAATGTTACTAAAGATGGTAAATTACTTTCTGGTATACACTCACTACAAGGTACAGAGCAAAGAGCTGGTACTATAACTGTTAGAACTAGTGCAGACGACCCAGACCCTGCAAAAACACAACATGGTGGTAGTGGTACTGCTAAATCACGAAGTAAGTTTTACGGTGATAAGTAATCTAAGATAGTATATAATCAGAAACTTTGATAGGTTTCTTATTTAGTGTCAAAGAACAAGATACTGAATTACCTTTGAAACCTATACTTTTAGCAGTAATTCTATACTTACCATTCAGGTTGTCATCGTTAACGTTAATTTTTACAATGTCACCTAGATTAGAATAATGTCCTTTACTTACTTGTAGATTTATAGATTTCTCGGTGTCTTGTTCATGTAAAACTCGCGGTATCAAAGCTTCTTTAGCTTCAGCTCTACTAGAAAAATCACCTTTTATTGATATACCTATTTTACCTTTAGGAGCATTACCAAATTCAAACACCACTTGTTCACCATCTTTTGTTTCTGCTATACCAAAGGAGGGTGATACTCTATCCTTGTAAGTACAAGATATTATACCATCATGATATGAAAAATGTTGATTAGGTGTTGAACTTATAGCTTTTTGTTTTATTAATTTGATTGAGGAATGATTCTCTAAATGCACTACATCAAACTCAAAAGACAATGGATTAAAAATATCACTTTCATCTAATGCGTTCCCTATTTCTGTAACAGCTATATCATAAGCTGCGCCAGTCTCTCTAACACCTGTCATGAAAACAGGCACATCTATATCATTAAGGGTGGTAGATTTAAGTAAATCATGGTTTATATTATTGATTACATCTAATAAAAAACTAGTAACAGATTGACCATCATAGTTTTTACTATCATCCACAACGACTGGAAATGCATTTTGTCCCGAAATCAATGTCCTAACATCTAGTGCGGTTATAGTTATTTTGTCACCTGAGGGATTGAAATCTTTGATAAAACCTCTAAAGATAGGACACCCATCGGAAGAACCGTAATTTAAATAAAATTCTACTTCTGCATTAAATAGATTTGAATTTTCAAAATCAGGCTCAGTAATAACAGCTTTGAAATTCTGCAACTGATTGTTACCATTGTCAGTAAAAGACGCAGATTCTAAAAACTGTACTTCTACACCATTTATCCTTAATTCAGGCTTACAATATATACTTTGGCTCATCTAATATTTCTCCACCTAGCGACATCAGATACCCTTCACCTATTGGTGCACCATTAGAATCGAATTCAGACACAAATTCGACTGCCATTTCTATACCAAACTTAGGGTGTTGTAAACCAACCGGGTAATCTTCTGACATATTAGTTATTACTCCGTAAATTCTTATGAATTCATTACTTCTACCAGTTCTTTCTACATCTAAATAAACAGGAACCGCTTTTCTTTGGTAAAGATTTAGTAGTTTCTTTTGAGTTGCATAATCACCATTCAACTCAACACCACCAAAATTGACTTTACCACCATTTGCTCCAATTTTTCTGATTTCTGAACGACCAAACCTATCAGTTATCTCAGTGAATTTACCACTTCTTTTAAAAGATACACCTTGTGTTACAGCTATATCATTCAACGATTTATGGTGTGGGTCTATTACCTTTATTATGGAGCTGTGTGCAGTATCAGCTGGATATACATTATTACATCTTATTCTATCTTTATTACCGCCATCTCCTAAATTAGCAGATATAGCTACTAAAATACCAAACATATCTTCAGTCCAAAGTGTGTTAGGGTCTTCAGAACCTGTATCATCACTATCTACTGGTAAATTATTGCCGGCAGACCAAGGTAAATCACTGCTTTTAACTTTAGTCCAATCATCAGGTGCTTCAAAAGATATATGTCCTGACGTGTTTAATGATGAAGATTCTTTACCATCTCTGGTTGTGTTATCTACGAAAGGTATAGGTTTCCATTCAAAACTACTAGAAGTTTTAGAAACTTTACCAGTGTAATATAATGTTATCTTCATTTGTAAATCAGCAGCAGTAACGTCATCATGTATATCACTATTCAAACTTCTTAACCCTATATTGTTACTCATTCTGAAAAATAGTTTTTCAAACTTTTCTTGTTGACATACTAATAAATAATTAGTTGCCCTTTTTTTGTGCCCATCAGCAGCTGTGACTGACAACTCAGTTTTATTTTTTTCACCACTACTTACACCAGTATTTCCAAAAACCAAAGCTGGGTCTCCTGCTGCAGTAGAAGTAGAATAATTACTATAATGAGTATTGTTCATCTCTTGTCTATCTGACCAACGTTCTTGTCCGGGTGTACCTAAATTGTCAGGGTTGGTGTTGTTCGCAAACAATAATAAACCACTAGCTTCTACTGTTGTAGGCGAATTGTAATTGAGATATGTACTATGTCTAAAATGTTTTAGTTGTGAGAAGGTTTGTCCATCTCCAAATTTACCGTTATTAGACAATATAAATATATTAGAGTTGTCACTATGCGTAGCAGCTGTAGTATCTTGATATCCTCTAACTACTGTTAAAGTATTGCTAGATATACCTGTTATAAGCATAAACTCATCATCTATGGCTATAACTTGATTTATACTAAAATCTGTACCGTCATCTACATCTATTGCAGTTTCTGTGGCATCTATAGCTTCTGCTGCGTCACTACCACTGTCAGCTTTGTTATTAGTTTCATAAAACGTTGCACTATCAGTTCTAGTGGATGCTGAGGTATCTTCTACTTGTAGTTTTATACATCGTTCGAAATCATAAAATCTTTTTGTATCGTTGTTTATTAAGTGGCCCTCTTTGAACACTCGCCCAGCACCTGATGCACCTGAATGTAAATTAAATTTATGTGCATAACTTACTCTTCTAGTTGACTCTACTTGGTCTAATAAATTAGTACCACCTTCAGAAACACCTATAACATCTGTACCTGCTTGTATGTTTGGAAATATAAAAGGGTCTGTGGAAGTAGAATAATCATTTAGTTTATCTGTATCAAAGGTAAACGTAGAGATAGAGACATTTGAGTTTTTAGTTTGACTATAAGAGCCATCTGCTAAAACAGAAAAGCCCGGTCTATCTAAAGTTTGTAATGGATTACCTAGAGATACTGTTGTTACTACGTCGTCCGTGATAGCAGCTGTACCAGATGTAAGCATAATGTGCACTCTTTCATCTGGACCTAATTTGTTATTTGATGTTATAGTTCCTTCAGAAAGTTTAATTATCTTAACACTTAAAACCTTTGTTAAGTTACCATTAGCTGATGTATCCGAAGGGAAAACACAATTTGTATCTTTTAAAGCAGAGCTTGCACCTATAGTTTCTTTTATAACTGTATCATTGGTAGTTTCATATATAACTTCTATAGCTTCATCATAACTTGTTAATGTATCACCTGCTCTAGGTACAAATGCATAACCTACTAAATTAGTTGCAGTGATTACATCATTATCTATACCTGAAAATACACTTTTCCTGTCTACTTTGAGTATGGCTGTAGGTGGGAAGTTAGCTGGTGCGAGTTCTGGTATACGTGGAGTCGTGCCTCTAGAACCTTGTAAGTCTAAAGACAACGTAGAAAAATCGTTTTGTCCTTGTCCAAGAGTTTGTGTTTCAAAAGATTTAGTTCTTGCTACATTGAATCTATCAAAAGCACTGTAAAATTTGGAATGGAACCCATCAACACTGATAGTTTTCAACATAGGAAAGAATGTACCATGTTTAGTATATGTATGTTCTACTACAGCATAATTGTTAGGGTAATCTAGCATAATAGTTTGTCTATTAGCTTTTTCTTTAGAATTGTCTTCACCGTCATCCCAATCAATTATAAAGCCAGCTACTACATCACTTGCCTCTATTCTATAGAAATATTTTGTATAAGTATAGTAAAAGCCGGGTTCTAGGATAGAATAAAACTCTGAGTTACCCATTATATCTGAACTTAAAGACAGTTGTGTAGAACTATCTACGGCTGTTATTGTTGCTGTGTTTCCTGCAGAATCTCGTACTGTTTTACCTTTCAAACGACTACCAAACTTAGCAGTGCTGTCTACTAATTTATCAGTTGTATCAGAAGTTGTTTCACCCTGTATAAACTGTGAACCGTTAGCAACTGTAGGATTAGATACAGTATTGACTTCGTTATCTATACCATTGTCAAATACATATAGAGCATTTAACTCATCACCCTCTTCTGCTAATGCTTTAGTTTCATAAACCTTCATAATAAAATTAACTGGCGTTTTGTCTTCTTGTTCATCTGCTCCCATATCTCTTCACCTAACCTGTATCTGTCCTCAACCCAAATCCTGCTTTTTTGTATGCTATATTACTTGAGGCAGCAACTTGAGTCGACGATGTGCCTCTTATATTGTGGTAATCTTTTATAAATAATCTTGCTACATTTGAAATACCTGTTGCTATAGGAGCAATTGATAATTCTTCTATAGGTTTTGTAAATGTAAATTTACCTGTTCTTGGAACTACAGGATATATTGCTTTGTTGTATAATACAATTTCTTCTATCTTACCTGAAAAACCATTAGCGCTAGGTGCACTAGTTCCGTCTACAGGCTCTATACCAACAGTCAATCTACTATCGGTATCATTTGCTAAATTAGTATCACTCTTCCAATTATTAGCACTACCTGTTGCAGTCCTCAAACCAGTTTGGTCTTCTAACTTACCATTGATAAATAATTTTACATTACCACTTACTAAAGTTTTATCAAAAGTTAATATGACATTTGTAGGTGTTTCACCATCAGTATTTATAATAGATGTGGATTTAAGTGTAACTTCAGTACCACCTTGTGGTGTGATTGCTGCATTTACATTACCACTAGTATCTACAGATATATCAAACTCACCAAACTTACCAACTACAAAACCTGTATGTGCGATACTGTCACATGTAAAATGTGCTACCAAACTAAATTCGTTTGTAGGTTGGGTGTAAGCAGCATCTGCCCAAGTTACAAAACAACCCTCGCTTGCATCAGTAAGTAAAGCATTACCTGCTAAACCTTCAGTAGAAGTAGCCATCGTGCCACCAATAGCAGTAGAATCTACTTCAACACCGTTACGAACACCGTCATATCTTTTTAATTTTATATTACTAGTTGACGAAACATCTGTTTCATTTAAATGTAAAACTGCGACTGCATCATGATATTGATGTTTGATTTCAGTGTCACTAAACATTAAAAATCCATACCACAAATCATCATCTTTAGATGACCATTCAAAGTCTGGGAATACTGGATTATCTTTGTTCGGGGATATTTTAAAATCTTCTATCGTTGGTAAACCATCTACATAGTAAAAAGTAAAGAAAGGGTCAGAGGCAGTTTGACTGTATTGAGTTGTACGTATAGAGCAAATACCGTCTGTTTCTTCAGATGCTCTGATATATAATGAAATCTTTTCATCTGGTTTTACTAACCTACTCTTTTCGACATCAACTAATCCATCTAGTGATATAGCTTGGTAATTAGCTTGAGGAACGTATTTATTGATATATCCTTGGCCGGTTTCAAAATCAACAGTTGGTTCATTTTCTTCATACGCACCATAACCAAAATCAATAGTATTCTCAACTAAACCTCCTTTATCAGCAAAATCCAAATTCCATCTATTACTGTCACCTGCTGAATCAGAATATAAACTTTCGTTGAAAGTTATACCTCTAACTGTATCTCCGGGTAAAATTGCACCATTCTGTAGTAAAGCATATCCGTATGATTTGTCTGGTAATCTTTCGTTATTCGTTGTATCTAAATGATATATTTCTAATAAAAACCAAAATCTTTTAGGAGATATGTAAAGTTCATTTAAGTATTTATCAACAACGAGCGGTGTAGTACCATCGTCTGCATTGACTATATTTTCTTGGAAATTCATCGATGAACCTACAGTTTTACCATTTTTCAAAGATACTGTTTTAATCATGTCAGTATCAAACGCATATCCTGCTCTGTAAATAATAAATTCATCATCGTCAAAACCTTTCAATACATTAGGATTGAGAACTTGTACTCTATTATTACTGTTTATCTTAGTTATTTTTGTAGAAAACATAGGGTTTTCTCTTTTTACATAATTAGCAGGGTCTGTAGTGCTAGCAAAATCTATGGTAAAGAAACCTTTTTTAGTAAAATCATCAACAAAATTCGTGCCCTCTAGTAACAAAGCATCATTACTGTTACGTCCAGTGTTTATATTTAAATCAGAACCGTCACAACACCACACACCTAACTTAGGTGCTGAACCACTATGTTCTGGTATTCTCAAAATAACATCAGAATCTTTGTGATTTAAATTAGCTTGACCTGAATCTCTTCCTCCAGAATCATCAACTGACATACTTTTAGCGTTGTCACTAGCATCACTGAATTTAGGGTTTACACAACTATAATCACCCATAAAGACATTAACTTTTTGACTACTAGCAAAAACATCTGAATCAGTCCCGAATGATAAATATGTTGGTACTGGTAATGTATCAGCAAAGGTAGGCATCTTTGAGCCCACTGTAAAAGTGCCGTCAGTATCTATAGCTCCTATATCAGAACCACTTATAATACCAGTTTGTCTAGTAAGGTTACGTGGAGAAGTTGACATATTAGCAGTAGTAGCTTCGAATCCCATAACTTTTATACTATCTATCACCACATCTACATCTGTTGACACACCATTTGTATTATATATAGCTCCAGTATTAGTGCTGAGTAATTCATCATAACCACCTACATCACAATTATTAACAAATATTGTCAAATATTGTGGGAAAGACTCTGTCAAATGTGTTGTAGAAGTAGGACTACCACCTACATGTCTTACTTTTCTTGTGGCTATAATATTTTCATTATTGTCTAATAAAACCCATCTACAATCCATAGCACCAGCTGATTTCTTATCGTTTATTAATAATTTACAAGTGTAATACTCTTTAGTTTCAAGAGTTGGTTTGGCTGCATCGCTTGGTTGTAATTCATCTACATAATCAGCATCCAATGCATCTCCACCACCAGAATCAGGACTACTATCGTTATCAGCACCGTCTTTCATGATATAGGCCATATCTCTAGTAATATTACCTGTAGCAGCTACTGCACTCCAACCTTTACTTCCAGAACCTGCTTTACCACTCCAGTGTATTTTAAGGTCACCATCGTTAGGATTATCATTCTCAGCACCACCTACGTCATTTCTCATTATAACAAAACCATTATATAAATTTTCAGTTTGACCTGATACAGGGTTGGCAAGGTCAGTTACAGAAGATACTTGATTCATCAATCTGATGTATTGACCAAAATGTTCATGAGTACCTCTAGGTGGTCTTGTTGCTACCATTATACCGAAAGCTCTTAAAATATTAAAACCAAACTTGTCACCATCAGCCACACTTGATATATGTTGTTTAGATAACGATTTGATAGCAAACCTTATATCTACTTCTAAAGAATTCATTTCATCAGATTCTTCATCTTCTCTAGCAATCTGTAAAGGTTTAGGTAATCTCATAGTACACATAACTGATTGAGCGTCTTCAGAAAAAGTTTTATCATGGTCAAAGAAACATCTCATGGTCATGCCGCTACCTGATTCACTATCCTTAGTGAAATGAGCTTTTGCCATATTACTGTATATAGGATTACCTTCATCATCTCTAGCGTTAGTATATACATCACCCATAGTAACAACTCTATCAAATATACTATTTTGAGGTGTAACACTAGATTCTATATCAAAAGGAGTTTCTATACGGCTCTGCTCTGTAACGTATTGCATTAAATCTTGTGTTTTGTGTGAATCCCACCATTCTTTATCATGAGATTCTAAACAAAAAGCTCTATCTATTGAAGGTCTATAAAATTCAGGGTCATTCCTCCAAAACTTCATACCTTTACTAGGTACAACATACCTTCCATGACCGCTTGGCGCAACTGTTTTTAGTTTACATATGTATCTACCATATTTTTCACTGTAAACACAATATCTTTTTCTAAACGTACTTTGTTTTTTAGCACTACAGTCTTCAAAAGCTGCCATACTTTCTACATCAATATTACCTTTAGATAAGTTAAAAGCATCATCAACTTCTAAAAATATTTCACCAGTTTTAGTATTTTGTAAATTTACACCCGTACTAGAAACATATTCACTATTGAATGAATCTGACATCAAAACTTCTCTAGTATATCTTGATGAACCCACAATCAAATTTTCAGTATCAGGGACACCAAACGTCCCTCTTGTAAGACCACTTATCTCTCTGTTAAATTTATATATTTCTATATCTGCCAGAGATTGTGTTTGATTAAAATTAAGGTCGTCATGATAAAGATTTAAATCTACACCTACCAAATCACCAGCACCAAATGTAGGAGCTGCTTTTACAGGTGTTTCTATTATATAATGACATGAAGCATATGAATTACCTAGTGATATTTCACCAGCTTCCAAATTGTTACCTGCAACACTTTTTTCAAAAATATTATGAAATGTACCTTGACCGTCGTAAATATCAGGCATTTGAGGACTGATTGCAGCGTCCACTATACCTGAACCTTGTATTGAATCTGACGTTTTCAATTCTCTTTTGAAAATAGCTCCTGTTGCGGATGTTCTTCTACCGCCCGTGTATACTTCTACCATATTATATTCCTCCTATATCATTTACTTTTCTTAGTGCTTCGGGTAAAGCAACTGCTACGCGCTCTGCAAATTCATCAGCGTCGTTAGTTACTATGTCGCCCTGTATATTTAAAGTTATGCCTGAACCTAAAGTAGGACTTAACATGTTTTGTGTTTTAGGTATGATTGTTTCACCGGGTTCTACCATAACAGGGAAATGTCTAGAACCTAAAGCAGATACTCCATCAGGCATATCTCTGTTTGGTCTTCTACCAGTATCATAAATCAAACCACCCATATCCATAGTGGATGGTGTGAATTCTTCCATCTTTGGAGGTTTCATAGCTGCATTCATAACATTTCCAAAGAATGCCATCATTATAGCACCTGCAAGTACAGCTTTACCTAAATTTGGACCTGATAACATAAACTGTTTAGCGACAGCAAATGCCATCATCGCACCTGAAAGTGCGAATAATATAGTTCCAAATGCTTGCATAGTTTTTCCTCCTTTTTGCATGAGCATAAAACCACCCATCATAGCAGCATTAGCTCCCATTTGTGCTGCCATTTGTGCAAAAGCAGCAGTTGCGTTTCTCATTTTAGCTGCTGTATCTAATTCTGTTACAGCTGCATTTTTTTGAACTACAAAAATAGCACCTTTTTTAGTGTGCATCAAACGTAATTCTGAATTATTTTGCAATTGTGTAGTTAGTGCACTTCTTAAATTAGCGTCATTTTCAAACTTATTAGCATTTATTTTAGCTAAAACAGCAAAAGTAGCACCTTTTTTAGTTTGAATATGCGTGAGTTCAGCTAAATCTGCTTGTTTCTTTGTTATGGTGCCTTTTAATTGTGTAGCATTGTCTACTCTTTGAGCTTTCGTACCTTGAATTGTTGCAGCTATACTCATCTGTTTAGTTCGTAAAGATTGGTTTTCTGCACCTACTTCTTGTTGAATCATCAATACTTTTTGTTGTTTGATGTTTACTGTAGCCATATCTGCAGCTGCTTGCTGTTCTGCAGCTAATGTTTGTGCAGTTTCAGCCATAGCAAGTGTTTCTGTAGCAGCAGTCAATGCCATAGTATTTATTTGTGTTATAGGTATAACTGCATTCATCATCTTGAACGCTAATGCAGCTCCTAATAAATCAGCACCAAAGAAACCAAATATTTTAGATAACATATTGATTGGTATAAACAAAGCATGTAATGTTCCTGTTAAACTTTCGGCTGTAATTTTATTAGAATCAAAGGCAGTCATAACATTTTTAAGAAGTGTTACCAACTCTCTCAAACCTTGTATAACCATATCTCTCATAACTATACCGTTTTCAGTTAATACTCTAGTACCATCAGGCATAGTTTCTAAAAAGAATGCTTCAAAATCATTTGTAACTTCTTTTAATATAGTTGAGAATGTATTCATTTCACCATTAGCTACAGACATTTTGTCTGATAATAAAAACGGAGCCATAAGTGCGTTTTTAACCACTTGTATTTGATTAGCTAAAGACTGTTGCTGTATCTCTGCCATTCTTGTTGCAGAACCAGCAGAATTTTGTAAATCATTAACTGCTCCTTCAAATTCATCTACATTCTGAACTAAGTGAACAAACGCAGTAGCACCACGAACGTTTAAATCTTGAAGTAATGTAGTCATCAATTCTACATCAGAAGCAGCTGGTCCCATAGCGTCACTGAATTCTCTAGCTATTTCTGTTAACATTTTGAAATTGCCTTCAGAATCCATTATTTCTACACCCATTTTACGGAATGCAGCCTCACTATCTTCAGCATGTTGTGCAAACTCAGCTAATGCTTGACGTAAACCACGACCTGCAATACCTGC
>CEUO01025153.1_pt1 | contig 10562 bp, 12 predicted proteins | sample 531391 | NCBI WGS metagenome assembly CEUO01 (sample SAMEA2622799, study PRJEB7988) | marine metagenome | isolation source: saline water (ENVO:00002010), including
TCGACAGCGGTTTAGAAAGTGGCGATGACAAAGTATTATTAGTAGGTCTAGGACTTGTAGGACTAGGAGTAGCGGCAGGCTACTTAGCTTCCTTTAATATTAAGGAGATTTCTACGAGTGCTGACGACAAAGAGTAAAGATGACGATGGTTGACATACAAGACAGGGTGATAGGCTTTATAGGTGGAAACACTATGACCATGCTATCAGGCGTAGTTACAGGTGCCGAGGTAGGAAAAGTGGTGATATTAGGGCTTATTGGCGGAGTCGTAGGTATGTTGGGCAAAGACATCTATCAATTTATAAAAACCAAGACATGGCAAAGATAAGCACATACGCAACAGCTACCCCTACTTTAACTGATATCTTATTGGGTTCAGATGTAGGTTCTAGCGATGCAACTAAAAACTTTACTGTTCAAACAATATTAGCGTTAGCATCCTCTGCGGTTATAACATTGCCAAAGCATCAAGATGAGGCGGCTGCAACGGCTGCAGGGTTAGTAGCAGGTCAACTATATCAAACAACAGGTGGAGGAGCCGCTCCATTAAATGCGGCTGGCATCGTTATGGTAAAACAATAATTATTAATCAAATTAAATTAAATCACAATGTCAGAAGAAATTAAATTATCAGAAGAAGAGTTAGAAGCAAGAAATGACTTTCAAATGAAGCTACAAAGAAACCTATTAGCAATAGGAGATATTGAAGCTGCAATAGAAAGACTAAAAGCTCAAAAGCAAACTCACATAGGAGAACACATGTCGCTTACTAAAGACATTCAAGAGTTTAATGCTACATTAAATTCTAAATATGCTCCTAAAGAATCCGTTCTTAGCGTAGAAGAATAATGTATATTCGCAAGGTATCTATAGGTCCAGACTATAAATCTGGAGCCATGCACTATGTGCAGGGGAATCCTATATCTAGGCACTCCGATGATGTTATAGACACCATTGAGGTTTTAGATGATGGAACTATTAAGATATGGGTGAGAAATAAAGAGGGAATAGTCTTATGGAAAGAGTTTAATAAGAATATGCCCTACTCCGTAGAATATAATGTGGATTTATTATAATGAGGTCTCCATCTCAATTTATAGTTAAGCCTCTTGGTGGCAGGAGGTATGACAATATACGAAAGTATGGGGGTGTAGACTTCATTATAAGTTCCGACCAGGAAGACCACACGGTTACTAATAGGTTCGCTGAGGTTATTGCTGTTCCCGCTAATTATAAAGGGGAAATAGAAAAGGGTGATATATTGGTAGTACATCATAATGTTTTTAGAAAATATTATGACATGAAAGGCAGAGAGAGAGATAGCTTTTCGTTTTTTAGAGATGACACATATCTTATAGATGATGTGCAGTTTTTTTTGTATCAAAAAGATGGAGCATGGAAAGCTCCTAATCCATACTGTTTTGTTAAGCCTATAAAAAATGAAGACTATAATATTTTTACTGCTAACCTTGAAAACCATCAAACACTTGACCTTATGGGAGAAATTAAGTATATTAATGACGAGCTTAGTGGGTCGGGGTTAAAAGAGGGAGATATCATAGGGTTTACTCCAGAGAGCGAGTATCAGTTTAAAATAAATGGCGAGACATTATATAGAATGATGACACAAAATATATGCGTAGCGATATAAAGAAAATAAAACAACGTATTATTTCTGCAGGCGAAAAAGCAGTTGCAGAGCTTATAAAGGTTGCTGAAGAAAATATTATTAATTTCAATAGCGATGACGACCTTGCTGCAGACAGGTTGAAAAATGCGGCAGCTACAAAGAAGCTGGCGATATTTGACGCTTTCGAAATACTGCAACGCATAGAAGAAGAGAGAGCCGCCCTCAATGGCGAGGAGCTGCCCCATGTAGTAAATACCAATCAAGGCTTTGCAGAAAGAAAATCTAAAAAATGATAGACCGTGGACTATATCGGATTATAGATGTAGACATAAAGCCTGTTACCATCCACAACAAAAATAAAGCTAAGTCATGGAAATATGGCTATGATAAAGACTATGACATTGTTATTATCTCTAAAGATGGCACTTTAGGTGAAGTGTATGAGATAAATAACGTAAAAATAGGCTTGCCAAAGGCCCCAAAAAAAGTTGATAACACCGAAAATGTATGGAGTCCCCACGAATACCCTAAAACACTCTCTAGGCTAAAATCTATTTTCGATTGGAATAAAAGGGATAATGCTTTTAAGGCTAAATGGGTAGATTATATAGAGCGAGAATTTAACAGGCGCGAAGAAGGGCATTGGTTTATGAACAACAAAGTGCCTACATACATTACAGGCACGCACTACATGTATTTGCAATGGACAAAAATAGATGTAGGAAAGCCAGAGTTTCGCGAAGCCAACAGGATATTTTTTATTTTTTGGGCTGCTTGTGTTGCTGACAGCAGATGTTTTGGTATGTGCTACCTAAAAAACAGGAGGTCAGGATTTTCTTTTATGAGCTCCGCAGAGGCCGTAAACAGAGGGACTATAACTCGTGATGCTCGTATCGGAATATTGTCTAAGACAGGAGCAGATGCTAAAAAAATGTTTACAGACAAAGTAGTTCCTATATCTATTAATTATCCTTTCTTTTTCAAACCCATACAAGACGGTATGGATAGGCCAAAGACAGAGATATCTTATAGAATTCCTGCTTCTAAGATTACACGCAATAATATGCACGATACAGACACTAGTGAGTTGGAGGGATTGGATACTACCATCGACTGGAAGAATACTGATGACAACTCCTACGATGGAGAGAAGTTGTTTTTGTTGGTGCATGATGAGTCGGGTAAGTGGCTGAGTCCTAACAATATATTAAACAACTGGCGCGTAACAAAGACATGTCTTAGGGTGGGTAGGCGTATTGTAGGCAAATGTATGATGGGCTCTACCTGTAATGCTAAAGACAAAGGGGGTGGTAGCTTTCAAAAGCTTTTTGAGGATTCCGACCCTGCAAAAAGAAATGCCAATGGTCAAACAAAGTCGGGACTATATTCTTTATTTGTGCCTATGGAATGGAATTTTGAGGGATATATGGATAAGTATGGTTTCCCTGTTTTTAATACTCCTGAAAAACCTATAGAAGATGCTTATGGTGAATATATAGATACAGGAGTAATTCCTTATTGGGAAAATGAGGTTATTTCTTTGAAAGGAGACCCTGATGCGTTAAATGAGTTTTATCGCCAGTTTCCTCGCACCACCTCTCATGCTTTTAGAGATGAAAGCAAAGCATCAATATTTAACCTTACTAAAATATATAATCAAATAGACTATAACGATAGTCTTATTAAAGAGCGGTTTTTAACAAGAGGAGGGTTTCACTGGAGAGATGGCATTAAAGACTCAGAGGTTATATGGACTCCTGACAAAAGAGGGCGCTTTCTTATTTCTTGGATGCCTCCTGTAGAAAAGAGAAATAATGTAATAAAAAGAGGCGAGAAGTTTTATCCTGGCAATGAACATATAGGAAGTTTTGGTTGCGACCCCTATGATATATCATCTACAGTAGATGGTAGAGGTTCAAAAGGCGCTTTGCACGGAATGACTAAATTTAATATGGACGATGCCCCTGCTAACGAGTTTTTCTTAGAGTATATCGCTAGACCACAGACTGCAGAAATATTTTTTGAAGATGTGTTGATGGCTTGTGTTTTTTATGGCATGCCGATACTTGCGGAGAACAATAAGGCTAGGCTATTATATCACTTTAAAAATCGAGGCTATAGAGGATTTTCTATAAATAGACCTGACAAGCAAAAGCGCTTTTTAAGCAGAACAGAAAAAGAGTTGGGAGGGATGCCTAACACTTCCGAAGATATTAAGCAGGCACACGCTTCAGCAATAGAGGCATATATAGAAAAATATGTAGGCTTAGATGCTGAAGGTACCTATAGAGACCCTGATGAAATTGGGAGGATGTATTTTAATAAGACCTTAGAAGATTGGGCAAAATTTGATATAAATAAACGTACAAAGCATGATGCTTCTATAAGTTCAGGCTTGGCTATTATGGCGAATCAGAAACATTTATATCAGCCACAAAAAAAAGAGTCAAAAATAAGCATTAAATTTGCAACATACTCTAATAAAGGAAATATAAGCCAAATACAAAGGTAAATGAAAAAATCTATAGACGTAATAATAAATCCCGTCAGTTTCCCAGGTCAGGTGGCAACAGACGCAGAAAAAGCAACAGATGAGTACGGATTAAGAATTGGGCAGGCCATACAAACTGAATGGTTTAACAGGGCTGGAGGTTCGTGCAGATATTATAATAACTGGATAGAATACCATAAGCTTAGGCTCTATGCTCGTGGAGAGCAGCCTATAGGTAAGTATAAGTCTGAGCTTGCTGTAGATGGAGACCTTTCATACCTGAACATGGATTGGACTCCCGTGCCTATTATTCCTAAGTTTGTAGATATTGTCGTTAATGGTATGAACGATAGGATGTTTGATGTAAAAGCTTATGCTCAAGATGCTATGTCTGCAGAAAAAAGATTAGCACATCAAGAGATGATAGAAGCGGATATGGTTGCAAAAAATTTCCTTTTACAAACTGAAGAGCAGTTTGGTGTAGATGCTTTTAATGTTCCCCCCGATTCTCTTCCCAACAGCGACCAAGAGCTGGCCCTATACATGCAGCTGCAATACAAGCCAGGAATAGAGATAGCAGAGGAAACGGCTATAAACACTATTTTAGATGAGAACCATTATAGTGATACGCGCAGGCGCGTAGACTATGACATCACAACTTTAGGTATAGGAATGTGTAAACACACCTTTTTACCAGCGGCGGGAGTAAAAGTAGAATATGTAGACCCCGCCAATGTGGTATATAGTTATACTGAAGACCCTTATTTTAAAGATTGCTTTTATTGGGGAGAAGTAAAACGTATTCCTCTAACCGAGTTATATAAAATAAAGCCTGACCTTACAGATGAAGATATAAAGCAGATACGAGAGTATGCTGCTGCATGGTATAACTATTATCCTACTATTAGACAATACGAGGGAGATTTATTTGATAAAGATGCTGTTACTCTATTATATTTTAATTACAAGACTACTAAAAACATTGTCCATAAAAAGAAACGATTATCCACGGGTGGCGATAAGGTTATTAGAAAAAATGGAGAGTTTAATCCAGAAGGCGACCACGATGGGCGTTTTGAAAAGCTGGAGAAAAGAATAGACGTATGGTATGAGGGTGTTATGGTAATGGGCAGTAACTACCTTTTAAAATGGTCTCTTTCGAAAAATATGGTACGACCTAAATCTGCTTCTCAACAAGCTATGCCAAACTATATTGCGGTGGCCCCTAGAATGTATAAGGGTGTTATTGAGTCTCTCGTTAGAAGGATGACTACTTTTGCCGACTTAATACAGATAACGCATTTAAAGTTACAGCAGGTAATAGCGCGTATGGTTCCTGATGGTGTATTTATTGATGCCGATGGGCTCAATGAGGTAGACCTCGGTAATGGCGGTGCTTATAACCCCGAAGATGCTTTAAGGCTTTACTTTCAAACGGGTAGTGTTATTGGTAGAAGCTTCACCCAAGATGGAGAGTTCAACCACGCCAGAGTTCCTATCCAAGAGCTAAATTCTAGCAGTGGGCAAGCAAAAATATCTAGTTTAGTGGGTACCTACAATCATTATATGAATATGCTTAGGGATGTTACAGGATTAAATCAAGCTAGAGACGGTAGCACCCCTGACCCTAATGCGTTGGTGGGAGTACAAAAGCTAGCGGCTTTAAATTCCAATACCGCTACAAGACACATTTTAGAGGGAAGCCTTTATATGACCAGAGCTCTATCAGAAGCCTTATCATTAAGAATATCCGATATATTAGAATATGCTGACTTTAAAGAAGAATTTGCGAGTCAGATAGGCAAATATAACGTATCTATACTTGAGGAAGTAAAAAATCTATATCTCCACGATTTTGGTATCTTTATTGAAGTGTCTCCCGATGAGGAGGAGAAAGCACAGCTAGAAGCCAATATCCAGATGGCGTTAAGTAAGGAGATGATAACCTTAGAAGATGCTATAGATATTAGAGAGCTAAAAAACCTAAAGCTTGCCAATGAACTTTTAAAGGTTAAGCGCCAAGACAAAGAAAAGAAAGACCAAGAAAGGGAGCAACAAAAAATGCAGATGCAGGCAGACGTTAATATGCAATCTCAGCAGGCAGCGGCGCAGGCGAAGATGGAGGCTATTCAGGCTGAAACGCAGGCGAAGATACAGATAGAAAAAGCAGAGTCCGATTTTGCTATTCAAAAACTGCAAGTAGAAGCAGAGCTTAAAAAGCAGCTTATGCAAGAGGAGTTCCAAATGCAGATGCAAATTAAAGGCATGGAGGCAGATGCACTAAGCACGAGAGAAGATTCCAGAGAAACGGCTAAGGCAGAGAGGATATCGCAGCAGAACACGCAGCACTCCAAGCTTATACAGCAGAGGCAAGATAAAACTCCTGCTATAAATTTCGAATCTAATGAGGATAGTTTAGATGGCTTTGACTTGGCTGAATTTGAGCCTCGCTAGCCTTAAAAAAATATAATATACTTTTTTATTAACTTTGTAAAACTTAATTAAATCTAATCAAATGGCTGAATTTAAAGTTAGAGCTGTAGATTTCGAAGAGAAGTCTACGCAAGAAATAGAACAACAACTGGTAGATAAGCACGCAAAAGAAAACGGCTTAGAGGACCAAGAAATAAAAATAGAAACCACTGTAGACGCACAGGGAAATGTTGTGGATACCACAACGACAGCTGTAGAAACAGAGGAAAAGGAAGAGAAAACGGAGGAGACTCCATCGTTGAATGACGAAAGCGTTCTTTCATTTATTAAAAATAAATTTGGAAAAGAGATTGATTCTCTTGACAATATTTTTGAAACTCAAGAAGCTGAAGCCCCTGAATTACCAGAGGATGTTGCGGCTTACTGGAATTTCAAAAAAGAAACGGGGCGTGGAATCAATGATTTTGTTGCAATAAACAGAAACTTTGATGACATGAATCCTGACAACCTCTTAACGGAGTATTATAAGGCTATGAATCCTGACTTAGATGCGGATGATGTTGCCTTTGAAATAGAGAGCCAGTTTGGCTATGACGAAGATTATGATGAGGAGAAAGAGGTTAGGCGTGTAAAAATCGCCAAAAAGAAAGAGCTTGTTAAAGCAAAGGAATATTTTGAGAAGCAGAAAGAGCAATACAAGATGCCACTTGAGTCAAGGGCTGACGGTGCTACTGGAGCAGAATCGGAAGATTACTTGGCTTACAAGAAATATGTCGAAGAGTCGAAAGGTGCTCAGGCAGAAAATGAGAAGAGAAGGAAGTTTTTCGAAGAGGAAACCAGTAAGGTTTTTGGAAAAGAGTTCGAAGGTTTCGGATTTGAAGTCGAAGATAAAAAACTTGTTTACAAGCCAGCGGAAGCTGCGAAATTGAAAAACAACCAATCTGACATTAATAATTTTATAAACTCTCATCTGGATGATAAGGGTTTTTTAAAAGATGCCAAAGCGTACCACCGTTCTTTAGCTGTGGCTATGAATCCAGAAGCATTTGCTAAGTTCTTTTATGAGCAAGGCAAATCAGATGCTGTTGGAGATTACTCTAAGGAGTCTAAGAATATTGATATGAATGTTCGTAGTGTTCCAGAGTCATTAACAAAAGGAGGATTTAAAGTTACTGCGACATCAACGGAAAATTTTGGCAACCGACTACGGATTAGAAGTCCGAAAAATAAATAATTTATAAAACAAAAATTTAAAACATAAAAAAATGGGTGTATTAGCAACTCCTGGTTTTGACCTGACTCCTTCATCAGTGAAGGCGGCATTACCAACTAACTATATTACCAGCTTCGATTTCACCACTCAGTATCTACCAGATACTCACGAGAAAGAGTTCGAAAGATATGGTAATCGCTCTATCAGTTCTTTTTTAAGAATGGTAGGAGCAGAAATTCCTTCAAACTCAGACCTTATCAAATGGGCAGAGCAAGGAAGGTTACATACTAAATTTACGGGTGTTACTGCAGGTACTTATACTGGCGCAGAAACTACTCAAGTATTAACATTCACAGCGGCTCACAATTTGAGAGTAGGTCAGACTATTTTTATTTCTGATGAAACTGCAGGTTCTAGTTTTAGCAATAAAGCTATTGTTACAGATGCTGCCCCAGGGGGTGTCACTACAAACGCATCAATAGCTTATTACGAGGCTACGCAGGCTGCTTATGCTGCTGCAAGTACACTAACTGTATTTGTATATGGCTCTGAATTTTCTAAAGGCTCTAATGGAATGGGTGGCTCTTTAGAATCTGAAGATGTATTTTTCTCTAACAACCCTATCATTATCAAAGATAGATATGCTGTTTCTGGTTCTGACATGGCTCAAATCGGATGGGTAGAAATAACTACTGAAAATGGAGCTACTGGATACCTGTGGTATTTAAAGTCTGAGCATGAAACTAGACTTCGTTTTGATGACTACCTTGAAATGGCAATGGTTGAGGCTATCCCAGCCGCTGCTGGTTCTGGTGTTGCTGCATTAGGAACACCTGTTGCTGCAGCTCAAGGTGAGTTAGGAAATAGAGGTACAGAGGGTTTATTCTATGTTCTTGAGAACAGAGGAAACGTATTCTCAGGTACTCCTGCTGCTTTATCTGATTTTGATGCTATCATCCAAAGATTAGACAAGCAAGGAGCTATCCAAGAAAACGCTATGTTCTTAAACAGAGCAACTTCTTTTGCTATAGACGATATCTTAGCTGCACAGAACTCTTATGGTGCGGGTGGCACTTCTTACGGATTGTTTGACAATGACGAAGAAATGGCTCTAAACCTTGGGTTCTCAGGCTTCAAGAGAGGTTATGAGTTCTATAAAACTGACTGGAAATACCTTAACGATGCTACTCTTAGAGGAGGAATCGTTGGAGGTGCTATAAATGGAGTAATTGTTCCTGCGGGTTCAACGTCTGTTTATGACCAGGTTATGGGTAAGAACGCCAAGAGACCTTTCTTGCACGTTAGATATAGAGCTTCAGAGGCTGAAGACAGAAGATTCAAAACATGGATTACTGGTTCTGCTGGTGGCGCTGCTACTAGCGACTTGGATGCTATGGAGGTGAACTTCCTGTCTGAGCGTTGCTTGTGTACTATGGGTGCAAACAACTTCTTCTTAATGAAGTAGTAGTTGACAATTAAGGGGGAGCCTTCGGGCTCCCCTTTTTATAATTAAATCGAATTAAATCTTAATAAAATGAAAAAGTTAGAAGTAAAAACCAGAGTGTATAGGCTTGTATCTAAAGCTGCTCCTCTTAGCTTTATGCTACAAAACAGGAACACTCAATATAACCCTTTAATGTATTTTGACGGAGAAACCAACAGAGCTCTCCGCTATGCTAGAAACCAAAAGACTCCTTTTGAAGATGAGCAAGATGAAAATCCTATCTTAGAGCCTATAGTGTTTGTGGATGGATTTCTTACTGTTGAAAAATCCAACAGAGTGCTACAGGCATTTTTAGCGTATCACCCACAAAATGGCGGTGTCTTTGAAGAAGTAGATAACGAGAGAGATGCTAACGAAGAGGTAAATATTTTAGAAATGGAAATAGATGCTTTAGCTAGCGCTAAGAGCTTAGATATTTCTAAAGCAGAGGCAGTCGCTAGAGTTCTTTTGGGAAGCCGCGTAGAAACTATGACAACGGCGGAACTTCGCAGAGACATTATGGTTTATGCTAAGCAAAATCCAGCGCAGTTTTTAGACATGCTGGATGACCCTGATTTAGACTTGCAAAATTTAGCTGAAAGAGCTATAAGTGAGGGCATGTTTTCTGTAAGGAATAATGGAAGGGATATACATTATAATTTCCCTAAGAATAAAAAGAAGCTTCTTACGGTTCCTTTTGAGGAGACCGCAGTATCGGCATTATGTGGATATTTAAAAACTGACAAGGGAATAGAGTTGATGAAAACTCTTGAGACTAAGTTGGGTATAGAGGCATAATATTTCATAATCTTAGCCAAGAAGCACTCCAATATGGGGTGCTTTTTTTTTGTATCTTTGTTTCTTTTAACCATTAAATTTTTTATTATGCAAAAGTTTTTAAAATTATACGTTTCTCAAGCCGATGAGACAGGAGGAGATAGATTAGTTGCTATTGACGGTATTTTGCAAGTGATACAAGCTAGTACTACTACCGTTACTATTAGTTACAACACAGGTATATCTGATACTGATGTTCTTACCATTACGCATGGTACTCTTGCCGCTAATTCGCATGAGATGAGAGATTATATTGTAAACCAAATCGACAAGGCTCTACAAACGAGTTGGCAAACTCCAATTTATACTGTAGATGAAGTACTTCCAGACAATGTTGGAGGCACAGCTCCTATTACCATTGTGGATATTTCGCTTGCTTAGTATCTAATCTTATTAATGACTAAGAAGAGCACTCTAAAAGGTGCTCTTTTTTTTTGTTATCTTTGCATAAAGGGTTATTAAATGATTAACGAGG
>CEUO01036299.1_pt1 | contig 10562 bp, 12 predicted proteins | sample 531391 | NCBI WGS metagenome assembly CEUO01 (sample SAMEA2622799, study PRJEB7988) | marine metagenome | isolation source: saline water (ENVO:00002010), including
AGGCTTAAAACAATAAATGCAAACGATAATGTTGCACTTTCTTTAGCGGCTTAAGCTAAACGGGGTTTTTACGGTTTTTCCTTGTTATTCAATAAACCGTGCAAATCGATTTTAACCTTGTATATCACAACCTATTAAAACATTTAGGACGCGGGTTCGATTCCCGCCACCTCCATTTCTTAAGATAGGTGCTAGTTATGTGATAGATGATAATCTTATCTGAATATAAGTTGGCGTGAGTAAGATTAATAAGAAAGTTTTAATTTTTGGAATACCTCATTCCGGCACTACAATTTTGAAAAGCATCATTGGTCACATAGAGGAAGTGAACAATATTCTGGGAGAACACAAACATATTGACGACATTAAACTTCCCCCTGCTAAAAAGTTTAATTTAATTAAATTTCCACAAGTGCTCCCTTCTTTTTTTACACAAGAATATGGGGAATATATAAAAATATTTATTATAAGAAATCCACTCTGGGTTGTTTCCTCACGTTTACGCCGGAACCCAACCAGAAACCCCTCCTATTTCATAAAACAATATTTAGATGCCGCCAAATACTTTGTACATTATAGTTGTAAGCCACTTCTTAATTTACATTTGATTCGTTATGAAGACATGTTTGATAACAACTTTAAAGAATTAAAAACCATTTTCGGTGCCATCGGATTTAAGTTCACTGATGATATCTTTAATAACGAATTGTATAAAAACCAAACCGGAAAATCCTCATCAACCCCCAGCCGACCCAAGGAGGAGGACCATAATCTTTTTCGTGCTTGGCAGATAAATCAGCCATTTAAAAACCTTAATCACATATCTAAAATAGCTATTGCCCCCCATATTATGGATGAATTAACCAATAATAAAATTGTTCAAAAAGTTTATCCCCACATTACATTAGTGAAAAAAAAATATAAACTTTATAATGGCAATAAAGTATAATTAAAATTAAATGAATCCTGTTATCTTTTATACAACCCACAAAAAAGAAATGCTGCAAAATTCCCCCCTTTACGACATCATTACCCATAATCAAGAGTTAAATCCGGGCTATGAAAGTCAAATCTATGATGATAAAAGAAGCCGCTCGTTTATTAAGAGTGAATATGATAATGTAATATTGGAGTGTTTTGATAAATTAATTCCGGGGGCTTATAGGGCAGATCTTATAAGGCTGCTTCTCCTCTATAGGTACGGAGGCACTTATATAGATGTGGGATTAAAATTGCAGCATCCCCTCCCTCGCATAAATGAAGATAAATCATTGGTTTTGGTTAAAGACCTCCCCCATAACCAATTTCCCGGTATTTACAATGCTTATATGGCTTCTGATAAAGGGCACCCATTTATTAAAAAATGTATAGAACACATTGTAGAAAATATTTTAAATGAGGAATATGGTATTTGCACTTTAGATATAACGGGTCCGACTGCCCTTGGTCGGGTTTTTAAAGAATATTACAAAAATAAAAACCCCAAATATTTAAAATTACTTGCTTATAGGAACCATCAAATAGCACCATCGAACAAAAAGAAGAAAAAGAAGAGGGCAACAAGAAAGCAATATGGGGATCGCCATATTTTTTATCAAAAAGAAATATGCATTGAGGGAAAAAATGCACTCTATTTAAACCATTCTAAAGGAATCAGTGCTGTTGTTCCCACACAGGATGAAAAAAACAAATCGGCGTTTCATTATGGAACGTTATGGAATTTACGACAAGTCTTCAAAGGAGATATATAAATGAAAAGCTTGAATATATGTGGAATTTTTCAAAATAGCGAAGTATACTTAAGGGAGTATTTATTTCCCCGTTTAAAACTATTAGAAAAAAAGCATCCGAATATTAAATTTTATTATTATTTCTATGAAAATAATTCTAAGGATGAAACTGGCAAACTGTTAAAAAAATTTAAGCCCCCAAGCGGTCAAAAGGTTGTATGGACAGAAAAAACCACAGATCAAGACTACAATCGTGCGGACCATCGAACCATGATAGAGCGCATTCAAAACATAACTAAGTGCCGTAACAAACTGCTCTCTCTCCGACCCTTTAAGGGGGAATGGACAATGATGATAGACGCTGATATGATTTTTTTAGATTCTATTATCGAACATTTTGTAGAACAAGATTTGCCCTCTGATTTAGCAGGGCTCACATTTAATGCTATTGATAGGCGAACATGCGATGTTCACTCTTCTTGCACCAAGCCACATTATTATGATACCCTGGCACTCAAGTATAATAACGGTCAAAGCGGCTATAAAACATACCTAGTGACCAATGAAGAGGGGGCGTCTTGTTGCCCCTTTGTGACAAAAAAAGATAAAGACCTGTGGGATTCCAAAAACCTAATGAAGGTCAAAAGTGCTTTTGGTGGCTTAAGTTTTTATAAAACAGATTTCTTGAATAAAGAGGAAATTTCTTATATTGCTACCGAAGTGTACAAAGGTGGAGAACACTATAATGAACATGTGGGTATGCACAAGCTATTAACTCAGTATGGAAATATTTATCTAGACCCCTCTATGAAAATTTATAATGCCGAGACCGTGTTTGCACCATGGAAGCGGTGGCATTAGTGAGCATTTTGGAATAGTTCATAATCTTTGCGATAAAAATCTTTTAAAAAATCTATATCCGCTTGGGAAAGGTTTGACAGGTAATATTTTTTTTCATTTTGCCGATTTTGGTGCAAATTACAGTTGACAGGTATACCAAATTCTTTAAAAAAGCCTATAATTGCCTCATAGTTTTTCATTTTGTAAACTTCCACACTTAAATCATGTTGCGAATCGATGAGGGGGTATTGCCAGTGTTCATGCCGTTTATTACCGGGAGCGTCTAAATTTATTTTTTTTAATTCATTTATTTTTTGTGTTGGGCTTTTATTCTCATAGTGGCACATACTCATAAACCTGCTTAAGGGCTCCCTGACCAACAGTAAACATTTTGCGCTTTCGATTTCTTCTTTAGTCGTAACATTTAACTCAATAAGCTCATCGAGGTGTAAATGATCGAGTGAAACTTTTTCTTCCAGTTGATATAATTGAGAGTCCCGATTTAGTGCCTTATGCCATAAGGATTCATACCAGTGTAGAAAAAGGTGTCCATAATATTTCATGCAATAATCTACTGGAAGTTGAGCATAAATAGTAGTCCCCATTACCTTATAATTGTGAATAAAATGAAAGTCAAAAGTGGGAACAACTGGTGTTAAATTGGCTTGCTCCAAGGAAATATTTGCTGAAGATAATTTTGTTTTTATTTGGTGTAGGGCTTCTACCCTTCTTTGAAACTCTTTTATCCATATCTCTAGGAAATCTTTTGTATTTATGTCTTGTTTGGTCCAAAATTTTTTCACTCTATGAGTATAGCAGATGATGATTATTTTTTAAAAAACATTTATCCCTTTACACAATGCACTATTTATGATAGGGTGTTATTATGAACATTGGAGATAAAATTTTTTTATTATATACAGATCGAACCACATTTGAAACCTCTTGTGATGGACCCGCTACTATTATAGGGTTTCAAGTAGAGCCTCTTAATGATGAAGGGGTAATAGTAGTTGAAAAACAAAATGGAAGTAAAATGTCTGTAAATCTTCAAGGAACTGCTAGTCACGATATTGACGTTCATATTGTGTACTAATTTTTTTTCTTTTTCCATTTTTTAAACTCATCAATATCAATGTTTAATACTTGATAGATTGCTTTTTTATTCGCCTTGGACGCCGCCATGGATTCTCCCCACACCCACGCTAATTTATTTTTAATACGAGAGATTTTTGTTTCTAAAAGAGTAATGTTTTGTTCCAAGGCTTCAAGGTGTTCCATGGACAGATTAGAAGTCGAAATGTTTTCTTCATGAGCATATTGCAATAGCTCCAGCCATTCATTTTTTTCATATGCCTGGGTTATTTTTTTTAACCTTTCTTCATATGTTTCTTTTTCTTTATTGGGCTTTGTATCCGGGTGGTTATTTTTTACAAGAGTCCTATAAATTTCTTTAAATTCTGGAAGGGTTTCTTCTTTTTTCTTAGAGGGGATAATCTCCTCCGTTGGCTCTACTTTAAGTATTTTTTCTGGCTTATTTGGGGGATTTTTAGAGTTTAAATATTCAATTTCCCTCTGAAACTGTTTGTTAAAAAGTTGATTATACTTATCTGCCTGACCTTTGACCTCATCTAGTTCAAGCTTGAGATACTTATATTTGTAAAAAAGTCTTTCGCTCACATGTTTAATTATTTATGGATAAAATAACTGCATAGGCGCTATAATGTTTTCGGAGCTTCATCATAGAATTTGATAAAAGAACAGTAAGTTGATCATTTGTAGCTGCCATACTCACATTATTAAAATTTCTATAGGCTGAATGGACTAAGCCAACGATCTCGCCATACCAGTTAAAAATGGGGCTCCCGCTGGACCCTCCAGCCGCAGGAATTGTAAACATGTAGGTGGAGCCGCCTGTAAAAGGAGAGCTGGTTTTTCCTACAAATCTTCCTTCGAGCAATGGTACAGCCTTTTTCCCCCAAATCCCATGTGGTGCAGCAATATTATAGTACTTCTCACCTACAATGGGATCCATGAGGGATATTTTTGCCGAAGGCATTTGAACTTTTTTTGTCACCAGTATACACAAGTCAGAAATATAGTCTATGCTCAATATAGCTCCAGTGCTGTGTTTGCCATTTAAGTCATAAAGGGAAAAATAGTTCTTTTCCAAGAGATGCCAAGTGGGATCATTTTTATCATAATCGGGGATAAACATATTAAGTTGTGAGCCGTGTTTAATAGAGCAAACATGAGCCGATGTTGCAATTAAGCTCATATCACGATAGTGTTTTAAAATAACGCCTGATGCGGTGGACGCAAGTTCAATGTCAAACTCGGCTATCACGCTTTGTGGGGTGTCACTAGAAGTCTTTGCAATTAAAACGCGACGTAAAGTTTTGATTTTAATAAAGCTGCGTCTTTGACTACGAAAGATATTTCCTTCCCCAAATAGATATGAATTTGTGACACAGGAAGTACATGCGGCTATGGTTAGAACTATTAAACTCATTAATAAACATTTCGCTACCGCATTTTTAAACATATTCTTCAGCCCTATATCTAACTACGGGGTCAAATATTAAAAGTCCCCTCTATTTACTAAAGAAGATATTTTGGACTATAGGTAGTTTATGGCAAAAAAAACGTATGTATTGGATACTAGTGTATATTTAACAGATTTTAAGGCAATTTATTCTTATGGAAATAACGATATTGCAGTTCCTTTAATTGTACTAGAAGAGATAGATAAGCACAAAAAAAGACCTAATGGAGTCGGAATTAATGCTCGGCAGACGATTCGCATTTTAGATAACCTACGCACTTCGGGAGCCCTCCACAAGGGAGTGAGGATTGAACGTGGAAAGGGAATCATGTTTTCTGTGTGCCCTAATCTAAATGAATTGCCAGTAGGTTACGATCCCCATATTGCGGATCATCAAATTATTGCTGCTGCCCTTACTTTAAAAAACGAAAACCCTAACCGTAAAGTTATATTGGTTAGCAACGATATTAATTTAAGAATTAAGTGTGATGCTATTGGTATTGCGGCTGAGGATTTTATTCCCGATAATGTATTGGAGGATGGAAGTGAATTATATACAGGGCTTACAGACGTACTGGTTGACGATCAAATAATTGATCGCATTTATATGGGAGAAGAAATTCATGTTGAAGATGTGTCTGACAAAATGGTGTTTTACCCAAACCAATTCGTAATGATGGTTTCTTCAGCAAATGAAAAGAAAACAGCTTTAACACGATTTATAAATAAGCACGAACCTTTTTTAAAAATAAGGGACCATAAGGCTGGTGAATTATGGGGAATAGCCCCCAAAAACAAAGAGCAAAATTTTGCCATGGATCTTCTTTATGATGATAGTGTTCCTGTGGTGTCTCTCATAGGAAAAGCAGGCTCAGGCAAAACCCTGTGTGCAATTGCAGCGGGTCTAGAGCAGGTTTTAGGAAAGTCTCCAACTTATAATCGACTTATTGTATCCCGACCTGTGATGCCTATGGGCAAAGACATAGGATACTTGCCTGGAACAATGGAAGAAAAAATGGCAGTCTGGCTAGCCCCAATTCAAGATAATTTACGCTTTCTTTTCGGAAATGATGATTTAATGCTGGAATCATATATGGAAAAAAGAATTATTGAGGTAGAAGCACTTACTTATATTCGCGGCAGAAGTATTCAAAATGCTTATATCATTATTGATGAATGTCAAAATCTAACTCGACATGAAGTTAAGACTATTCTGACACGAGTGGGTGAAGGAAGTAAAATAATTTTGACTGGAGATGTTGAGCAAATCGATAACGTCAATTTAAATGAAAATTCAAATGGATTAGCTTATGTCATTGAAAAATTAAAAAACTATGACATCTCAGGGCATATGACATTCTTAAAAGGGGAACGTTCTAAGGTGGCAACTATATCTGCTAAAGTTTTATAAAAAAGAGGTTGATCTTTTGTGCAATTTATGATATTAATATAGTTGTCTATAAAAACATATGAAAGAGTACATTAAAAACTCACATGAAGAAAGCCAAAGAGAGTATTTCCTATATCATGTTCCCATTTATATTATTGATAGGTTCCCTTCTTCTATCAAAATAAAAAATATTGTAAACTCTCTAAAGGATAAAATCAATAAAAATTTTTTAAATGGATTAGACGCCATATATATTGGTGATTTTGAAGAGTTAAATAATAGAAATATTCAATCTATGTTTAAAGATGGGGCTATATGGATTTCCTCTAATAATATTCAAAATATACTTACGGAGCCTATCATAGAAGAAAACATTTTACATGAAATTGCACATCTACTTGAGGAGCAATTTTTTCATAATTTATATAATGATGGCTCTTTAGTAAAAGAATATGAGGGTAAAAAACAAAAACTGTATATGCTATTAGGTCAAGATTATTCAATTTCTCCCGATTTATTTTTTTCGGATGAACACGTAGAAAAATTTGATGCATTTTTACACAAAGGCGTCGGATATGATAAATTATCAGTGATAAGTGCCGGATTATTTTTATCACCATATTCTATCACTACGTTTAGAGAGTATTTTGCGTCGGGTGTTGTTTTTTATTTAATGGAAGACAAGGAATATTTAAAAGAGATAAGCCCATCACTTTATTTTAAAATTGGAGAATTAATTCGAAATTTATATTATGAAAATTAAAATTACCAAACATTCAAATTATCTGCACTTAAATGTAACTTTGTGTGCATACCGTCAAAAATACCGTAAGCCGGTATGCATAAGGGAAGTTTTTAATCCTGAAGTAGCATATGCACATTTAATTAAAGAGGGGTACGCTATTTCCAAGGACCTTCTCCCTTTTATACAGGTCGATAATAAAATGCCCTCTAATCCATTGGCTTTTTCGTATAGGGTAAACCTCTCCTCTCCTAAAAGAAAAACATACACCTTAAAAACAAACTTCCCCAAACTAACTGAATCCGAAAAAATATCCCAACAAGTAGCTATTATTGAAAATATACTGGCGCATGAATAAATTTTTATATAATTGACATTTAATATTTTTTGTGTTATTATCTCGGTAGAGATAAATTATGAATCACATATCATTTAGCGCAATCAAAAATTGGGATTTTTGCCCCTTTTACCATAAGCTCACTTATTTAGATAAAATTAAGCTTTTTGAGGGTAATATATATACTGCTTTTGGAACTTCATTGCATTTAGTGTGCGAAGAATTAACTAAAGATAACACTATAGATTTTAAAAATAGGTTTTTGACCTCTTTTAATGATGAATTAAAAAAACTTCCTGAAGCGGCAGATAGTTCACGAGTAGATGAAATGAGAAAGCAGGGTGTCTTTCTGGCGTCACTAATAATTCAAAGTCTAAATAAACAATTCCCAGGTTGGTCTTTGGTGTCATGTGAAGAGCAACTTTATGAAACAATACATTCGCTTGAAGCCCCTTATGCCTTTAAGGGATATATTGATCTCGTTTTAAAGACCCCTGACGGGAAATATCACATTATTGATTGGAAGTCATGTTCATGGGGCTGGGATATTAAAAAAAAGACTGATCGAATAACCACTTACCAATTGACATATTATAAAAAATTTTTTGCACAAAAGCATAATATTGACCTAAAACTAATTGAAACGTACTTTGGCTTACTTAAAAGAACAGCGAAAAAAGAGCATATAGAAATTTTCAGGGTGTCCTCTGGCGAAAGAAAAATAAAAAATGCTTTAAATATTTTAAATAAAGCGGTGTATAATATTCATACAGGCAATCATCCTAAGAACAAATTAAAATGTGCCCAATGTGAATTTCGTGGCACCGTGCATTGCCCATAAGGAATCAATGAGTCAAAAAATTAAAATTCTTACATTATCAGACCACCCACTAAGCCCTTCGGGTGTCGGAACACAAACCAAATATTTTATTACATCACTCTTGGATACTGGAAAATTTTCTTTCTATAGTCTAGGAGGGGCAATTAAACACAACGATTATAATATTATTAAAACAGAGGAATATAAGGATGATTGGATCATCCAACCTGTAGATGGATATGGCACCCAAGAAACTATTCGTTCAATTTTAAGATTCTATAAGCCTGATATTTTATGGTTCATGACCGATCCTCGGTTTTATGGGTGGCTGTGGGATATTGAAAATGAAATTAGATCCCTAGTTCCTATGGTTTATTATCATGTGTGGGATAATTTTCCATATCCCCAATATAATCAAGTGTGGTATGAATCGACGGACTATGTTGCAACAATCTCTAAGCTAACTTCAGACATTGTTCGCAATGTTGCCCCATCTACATCTGAGGCTTATATTCCACATGCAATTCCCTCAGACATGTTTACGGTACGTCCAAAAGAAGATGTTAAGCGTTTCCGTCGAGATATATTAAAGTTGAATGATGAGAATTTTTGTGTTTTTTGGAATAATCGTAACGCCCGCCGCAAACAAAGCGGCTCTTTAATTTTTTGGTTTAAGGAGTTTTTGGATAAACTTGAAAAAGAGCACGGTCATCGTAATTCTACATTAGTGATGCATACGGATCCTCGTGATGGAAATGGTCAAGATCTATATGCCATTGCTAATCATTTGGGACTCATTGAAGGGAGAAATTTATTATTTTCCGCAGAGAAAATAGGTCCAGAACAATTATCTTATTTTTATAACAGTGCTGATGTATCTATCAGCACCTCTGATGCAGAAGGTTTTGGATTGTTTACCTTTGAGTCAATGGCTTGTGGGACACCGATTATTGCTACGTTGACTGGTGGATTACAAGAACAAGTGCTAGATTTATCAACTATAACTTATACGGATATTAAAAAAAGACAAACAGACCTGCAAGGTAAATGTCTAGAGACCCCGTATGGGATTGGAATGGAACCAGCATCTAAGGCGATAATTGGCTCTCAACAAGTGCCCTATATTTATGAAGATCGCCTGTCGCAGCAGCAAGTTGTAGAGGCTCTAATGAGGATGTATGAATATGGCGATGATAAGCGCACTGAGTTGGGTAAAAATTGCCGTGAGAAAATATTAAAGGATTATTCTTTTGAGAACTTTAAAAAAAGTTGGGAAGAGTTGATGTTAGAGGTTCATGAAAAGTGTGGATCTTGGGAAACACGTAAAAATTATAAAGCGTGGGAGTTGATTAAAGTATGAAAAGAGTTTTGATAGTGGGTCCGGTGTTGAGCCATAGTGGATATGGAGAACACGCCCGTTTTGTTTTGAGGGCACTAAAATCGATGCCAGAGGAATTTGATTTATTTGTAAGGGCGATTCGTTGGGGCGAAACATCATGGATCTGGGAAGATTCAGAAGAAAGAGAATGGATTGACCAATTGATAGCAAAATCAGTTAACTTGACTGATAGTTCTCCTGCTTTTTTCGATATTTCTCTCCAAATAACAGTACCGCAGGAATGGAGTAAGTTGGCACGGATTAATATTGGGGTAACTGCGGGGACTGAGACTACTAAAATCTCCCCGCGTTGGTTATCTCATTCCTTGGAAATGGATAGAATTATTGTAGTGTCAGAACACTCCAAGTCTGCATTTGCAAATACTGTACACGAATTTACAAATGAATATAATGTTAAAACTGAGGTTAAACTACAAAAACCCGTAGATGTTGTGGGCTTTCCTGCCAAAAACATAGATGCCACACCAATTGACTTAAACCTCGAACACGATTTTAATTTTTTGATGGTTGGTACATGGATTCCACGCAAAAATATTGAAAATACTATTTCGTGGTTTATTGAAGAATTCCAGGATCAAGAAGTGGGGCTTGTAATTAAAACATGTTTGGCTAAAAATTCTTTACGAGATCGATGGCACACCGCTCAACGATTGAGGGGTCTTGTGGCATCTATTAACCCCAACGCTAAATGCTCTATTTACCTATTACATGGAGATATTCCCGAGGCTCAAATGATGGGGCTCTATACACACCCTAAAA
>CEUO01014971.1_pt1 | contig 10560 bp, 14 predicted proteins | sample 531391 | NCBI WGS metagenome assembly CEUO01 (sample SAMEA2622799, study PRJEB7988) | marine metagenome | isolation source: saline water (ENVO:00002010), including
ATTTCAACAGCTGTATCTTGAGCGGAAGCCCTTCTTCTCATCGAGGAGGGATCAATCACAGGTGCGATTGACTTCAGCTTCATTTGATAATCGGCTACGTTCTCGTCGCGATTGGCGATTTGTTCCTGTTGTGAATCATAGGCTTTCTGATTTTTGGAGCTCTCCTCGTTCTGAAGCCATGTCTGCAGTTCTGATGATACAACTGTGCCGTTTCCTGTTATTTGTGCCTCGGTTTGAGCCATTGCAACAGCTGCCGTAGTTCTCTGCCCATAAATACCATCAGCATTTGTCTTTTCTTCTCCTTGACTGCTTACGTAGATTTCATCAAGAAACCCCAACCTAATTAACTGCTTCTGCAGCTTCTTAATAGTTGGTTTTCCTGATTGTGGAGTAATAGAAGTTGTTGCCATGTATATAAATACTCTTTAGTTAAGTTTGTGGTACTTGCTGGCAAACTTAGGAGCTTCCTGCTGTGTTGTTTTCCCGCCCTTGTCATCAGAAGTGACATTCAATACCGTTGTCTTAAATTCTTCCAATAGTTTGCTTATTGTTTTTCCAGACTCCTCAACATAACAATAGATGTCCAAAGATGTCTTAGCGTTGGAGATTGGCTTGGAGGGATCTGGAAGTCCTTTTGCTGCATAAAAAGCTTCGATATCGGATGATTGAGCCACCACTCTATTGAACGCCTTTTGATAAGCCACAAAATCCCACACCATTACCTCCAGCTTCTGTATATAATTTGCCAACTGTGCTAAAGCCTCAGCTAGTGGCTTGGACTTAACCATGTTGTCCAAGGGCTCGTCGCCTGTTCCATAAAGCGAGACGCCGCCAAGTGGGGCAGCTGTTTTTCCGCCAACAGAATTCTTTCCAGGGCGGATGCCAATGGTGTCTTGTCGAACTATTAAATTGATACCAGCCGCAGGATCTCTGGAAATCACACGGACAGCATCAGCCTTGATGCCTACAGCGGAGCGGTTGTTGCTCAATTTTGACTCTGGGCCGGTAATGCCGAACATCCTATCTATGTCTGTTTTTTGACTCAAGTAAACGCGAGCTGAGTCAGCTACTGCGCTAAGTTCATCTAACTTGGAACGAGTGCCGCAGCCGTCGGGGTAATATCCCGGCGGGGTTGAACCATCTGTGTTTCCAATCCTGCCAACTGCAATGTCTACGGAGCCAACATTGGTATCGTTCATTGGGCCATATTTATAATCCCTGCCAAGTACAATGGCGGAGTTGTGCCTGTTTTCTATAACCACGTTGTTGTTTGTTCTAACAACTTTCGGTTGTTCTTCGTAGACATTGTGATTAAGATGAACTGCCTGTTCGTCTAAGTCGGGAACTCCCGTAAGAATAGCATCCCTTAAGTTTGAGTTCTGAGGTAGCTGTAAATCTCCAGATGGTGGCTTGCAATTTGCATTAAACTTCTTTGTATTTTCCATTCCCATCTTTAAGCCTCCTTTTTATCATCTTTGCCAAAGGCAGTGCTTCCGTTTTTGGTAGCCCACTTTTTCACCGCTCTATACGGATCATCAGGCTTTCTTGCCGACCATTGCCAGTGAAGGTGGGTTCCTTGGCTCCTGCCAGAGTTTCCTATGTAGCCAAGAATCTCTCCCTTGGTTACTGTTATGTTTTCTTTTTTTAGCCTCGAAAGCGTGGTTGTCCCTGGCCAATAAGCTCTCTCTTCGCCAATGCGATAATTCTTCACAGACGGGCCCAGGGCTCCAACGTGGAGTTGGTTTGGTGGAATCTCTGATATATTCTGTATTGTTGCTGGTGTGCCGTCTGCTGGGCGAAGCTTTTCTGATATTTTATACAGATGCAGGAACATAGATACGTACCCTTCTTCTCCTTGTCCTTTGTGCTCAAATCTTATGAAATTTCCATTTCTCCAGCTTCCAAGATTTTCGTCCTGAAATGCGGCTAATCGAACAATACCGTCGCAAGGTGCGCGGAGGGCGTACAGGGTTCCACCGGGCTTTGGACCTGCTGGGACGCCTATGTCGATTCCGTTATGCATACCCCATCTTCTCTTTCCGTAATCGGAAGAAATTCTCGTTGCTTCCTTTATCATCCCTCCGCCTACTGAACTTCCGGCGAATGAGCCGTTGCCGCGAATATAATCTAACAGCAACTGAGTTCTTCTTGGATCGCCAGTATCAAGAACTGGTTGTCCGTGGCGTCCCATCAAAGGCTTGATTGATGAGGATTTGCTGTTTGTTCCAAAGAGATTCTTTAAGGCGGCATCGGGGTTATTTTGTAGTTCGGTAACAAAAGCCTCCTTGAGTCTCTTAGATGCCTTTGTTAAAACAATCTCGTATCTCCCCTCAATCCCAGAATCAGCGAATGCTTCAACTATGTCACCACGGGCTGGATTTTCATACATCGCATTGTCTTGAACAAACACCGCTTCGGGCATAAGGCTTTTTGTGATATTTTTAAACTCTTCTTCTGTAATCTCGCCGGCGTCGAAAAACGGCTTTATCAGACTGCTTCCGTCCTTAAAAGTATTCAGCGGGCCGTCAAAGTTGAGAATTTGAGTTCCAGTATAAGAATTGCCAAGCTCTTCTATAAGTTTTATTTTATAAAGAAAGCATTTAACAGGCTTATCGAGAGAGCCATACCTCATCGTGCTAAATGAAAAGGGGTTGCCATCGCAATCCAAAACTGGTTCTACGATTTCCGCAAGGTATTCTTTTCCTTCGCCGATGCCATCGGTTGTGCCACCTGGTGCATTCAAGGCAGTTGCGTTGGCTATCGCTCTTGACAACTCTCTCTTGATCGCCTTGGTTTTTACAGCCATTACTCAGCCCCCTGGATTAACTGGAACAAGTCTTCTTTTTCCTCGCTGCTTAATCCTTCCGGACCTTTCTGAGCTGTGGCTCTCTGGATGATTCCTGCAATCTTAACAACCTGCTCGTTGGAACGCTGCAGGGTTTCTACATATTTTGCTGCAATTGCGCCTGCCTCAACGTGCCTGTCGTTGGATACTGAAATATAATTGATTAAATCGTTTAAAAGCCTCTTTGTAACGTCTCTGTCTTCGTTGACGTTCTCCAAGGCTTTTTCTAACTGCTCGTCTAAGTCTTTTACCATTAAATCTTTCCCTCGTTCCATTTCGTCTTGAAACTGCGATACCGAGTCCTAATCTTGTTTAAGCTGCTTACAACCTGTTTTGTGTTTAGCCCGGTGATTTCTCTTATGTAAAAGTAAATAGCTTTTTTATTGAAAATTTCGATGGCGTCTGGTTCTGAGAGGAGGATTCTGATGGCGTCTATGACTTTCTTTTCATTTGGCTTTGTGGCTAGTTTGTCCCACTCCTCTATTTCTCCCCACAAATTCTGCCAGAACTCGTTGCCCTCTCGTATCTCAAAATACATATTTGTCGTCGAAAGGTGGTTCTGTTCCATGTCTTTCGGCATCTCATCATAGTAGACTTCTCGCTTGTTCTGAAGAGCTGTTCTTTTGACTTTATGGATAAACCAGTTTTTGGTAATAACAGAAAAATAGGAAAAAGCTTTTGAACCCTTTGCGGGATCAAACTTATCCAAAATGGTTGTAAGCCAGACTTTACATTCGGCTTTCAAGTCATCAATGTTTGGGAGGTTTGTGAATTTATAAGTGTAGACAATCTTGTCTACCATCTCATTGAAGGCGGGATTGATTAAATCAACATATAGTTTTGTTTTTTCTTCCCTGGACTTTGAGAGAGCATACTTGACAATTGCGTCTTCGTGCTCTTTCGTGAAGTAGGCTTTACCGCCGCCCCTGCTCATTCTCCGGCGCTTCGCCTTCTTCTTGGTTGTTTTGTTGGACATACTCTTCAAACTCACTTTCTGTTAATCCGTATGCGCTTTCGCATTCTTCTAGGAAAGTGGATAGTTCACCGGTATGGTCGAGCAAGCCTTGCAGAGTCTGATCTCCGTAAAAGGTTTCCAACTCATAAACACCCTTAAGGTGTTTACGATAGCTCTCGACTGCTGTAATTATCTCTGTTGTATTTCCGGCAACGTAAACCACTTTCCTCAAAAGAAGATAGCCGTACCACATAAGTGCCAAATTAATAACAATAGATAATCCTAAAATAGTTTCAATCATTAGAGTATTCTTTCCTTCGAAGCTGTCTTCTTTCGCTTTTTAATTCCTCACGCGCTTCTTCGATAAAATCTTTAACTCTGCCTCCTGCAGAGGTTCCTGCCTTCTCTTTGAAGGCTAAAGTAAACGAAGGAACACGCATAAGTGCTTCTATTGTATCACACTCTTCACAATCTTTAAGTTTTTCTTGCATAGAATGTACGACTTCTTTTACGAAGCCGCACTCCTTGCATTCATAAACATACTTAGGCATTGTTGCCCAACACGCTTTCGTCTAGTTTGTCTTCGTCAACATGGAGTGTTGGTGGGTTTGTAACCGACAACTCATTGTCTCCGCTAGTAACAAAGTCTAGCTCTTTCAACATTGGAACAATATCGCTTTGTTCCATTAAACATTTTTGAAGCACCATCATTAATGCTCCCATTGCTTGATCTGATAATTTCATTTTACTCTCCTTTTTTATTTTTAAACACTTTCGTTTCTCCAAAAAGCTCCCAGGTGCCAATGTCACCTGATAAGAGTTCTTGCTTTTCCTCTCTAGTCCAAAACGACTTTAGCAACCTTTTCAGACTTCAGAATGAGTTCTTCAATTTTATCTAAATAAATCTGACAATCGCCATCGGAGGTTGCTTTTGGTGGTTCCGGGTGCACTTCTGCAAAAACACCATCATATCCAAAAATATCAGAAGATACAAGATATTTTTCTGCCAAAGCTCTGTCGCCCTGTGTTCCGTATATCGCCCTTGATCTCTGAATTGAGTGAGTTGCGTCAATGATAACCTTATCGTAATGTTTCTTCAATTCTTCTACAATGCCAAAGTTCACAAACAAATCGTTGTATCCAAAATTAGTGCCACGATCACACATCCAAGCTTCGCAGTCTGGATTTGTATTTTTAACCTTATCTAGTGATTTTATTAAGTTGTTTGGGCCGAGCCATTGTCCCTTTTTTATATTAATCTTGTTAAAATGCCTTGCACACTCAACAATCAAATCAGTCTGGCGACACAAGAATGCTGGAATTTGGATGCAATCAATCACTTCTGACAACTGCTCAACTTGCCATGTCTCATGAACGTCTGTCAAGAGCTTCGCGCTTGGGCTCTCTTGCTTGAGATTCCTGAATATCTCAATTCCTTCTTTCAAGCCTGGGCCTCTTCCTCCGGATAGAGATGTTCTGTTTGCTTTGTCAAAACTTGCTTTGTAGTACCAATCTCTGTCTCCCATAAAAGAGCACAGTTTTCTATATGTAGAAATGTACAGTTCTTCATTTTCCATAGAGCACGGGCCCAAAATCCACACCTTCTTACTCATGTAAGCCTCCTAATAAACTTTCTGCATACTCAATGTCTGCCAAATTATTTATATCAACAGACCTGTTTTCTGGTATTATAACACCTTTGACGTTTCCTGTAAAATAATTTCTACTCTTTCTGATGTATTCAAAATTTGACATATAGAAAGCTCCGGAAGGTTTATAGTATTTTTTAATAAATTTGCTATTAGTCAGCCCACACTCAAGATTGTCAAACACAGGTAAAACTAAATCATCCCTCATAACACAAGCCAGCTGTATTGTCTCTGGTATCATTGTCATGGAAACAACAGAATCGGCAGAAGAATTGGGGCTTTTCAACTTTTTCATACCGCTGCGTATATCTTCGGAAGAAACAAACGGACATGTTGGAAGAAAATAAGAGAATGTATCTGGACTGTCTGTACGAGCAATATCGTCAACGATATGCAACATTGCACCAAGTGCTGTCGCTCTTACAGTTGCATGTTCCGCAGGGCGGTGATGGCGCAATACAGGAAGATCGGAAACTGCTGAAAATATCTTATCAGAGTCTGTTGATATAAGAATAGAATCGAAGCACCCTGAGTCGATTACCGCTTCGGTTGTCCACCTGATGAGGGGCTTTCCTCCTAGTGGATAGACATTTTTATCCTTGAGCCTCGTTGAGCCTGCTCTTGCTGGTATTACCGCTATGTTTCTCATCTTCTCTCCAAAACCAAAAAGCCATCTCTTTGCTTGTTCCTTGTGAAACTATCTCTCTTGTGAAGCACCTTGTAGCTAGGGAAAGCTTCTAGTAGAGAATCCCAACTTAAAACAAGTCCCCTCAAGTATGACATATTGTGATAATATTCACGCGCTTCCTCGCTGGAATCTTCTATTTTAGTTCTTAAAGAGATGTATTTTGGCCCAAGCTTTTCCCAAAAAGAAGAAACATTTTTCCAATATTCTAGGCTTGGAAAGTGTTGGATAACCGAATAGCAAAAAAGCATATCACACCCATCATCCAATAGACGTTCCCACTCTGTCTCATCTTCGCTTACTTGCACTTTTGTCACGTTTTCTGCGCCGATATATCTCTGAGCCTCGTTTAAGGATTCGGAACTGATATCTGCTATGGTTAAGTCTATTCTTGGGTTCTCGGCCAAAAGCCTCTTTGACAACAACCCGCCGCCTGCGCCCCAATCTATACATTTCCTAAGCTCTGTCGCATCCACTATGCTCAAAGTGTTCTCTTCGAACACCTCTATGCTATATTTAACTGTTGCCGAATCTAAAAATTCTGCAAAATGTTTCATATCTTTTGGGACTTCAGTCTCCCAGAAATCAGTTAATTTTTTCATTATCTTTTTCCTTTTCCTTTTCTATTCTCTCTTTTATTCCGCCAACCACGGATTCGATCATGGCAAGCTCTGATGCTGTTACTGTTGGCCAGGGAGCTCTATCATGAAAACATGTCAATTCAAGATACCGAAGGGCAACCCTCAAAGACTTGTGCCACCCAATCTTCATAAAAACATCAAACATGTCTTTTTCTACTTTGAGAGGAGCCTCTCTGTGTCCACTAATATACTCCAACTCTACAGCAGGAAAGAGGTTTCCAACTCCAGAAAGAAAAGAGTTTGCGCCTGCAGATGATAAATATTCGAACCTCCTCATACTTCCGCCTGCCACAATGACATCGATATTTTTGTTTAAATTAGAGACAAAATCATATGAATCTTTCAAGCTGGAATGCTCTTCTTTTATCCCGCAGAGAACACCTCTTTTGTGTAAAGAATTTATCAAAGAACTTGTATAGTCCCAGCTGCCTCCAGTGGCAGAGCGCAATGTTTTTCCGTGAATGAAAAACTCTCTAGACGTTCCCTCTCTTATTTCTGAAAAGAAAGAAATTAAAGTTTCGTCTTGGTAATACCTTTCGGGATACAAAAACATAAGTCGAGTGTTTTCATCCATATATGATTCAGCAGCTTCAACGAACTCCATAGTATGGTGAAGAGACAAGTTCGGTACCCCAATTATTTTTTCTCCGGAGAAACCCTCGACAACCGCATGATTTAACTCATGGACTTCATCTACAGACATTAAGTTAAAAGTAGAAGTGCCGGCGGTAGTCATCACTGTTTCTACTAAATTTTCTCTCAAATATTCTAAATACTTTTTCGTTGAAGCAGTCTCTACTCTTCCCGCCTCGTCAAAAGAAGTTGGTATGCCTACTACAACTCTGGCTTGCATCTGCCTCTCCTCTCCCACTCTCTAGTGTTTATGGATTTATCATCTATGTAAATATCGTAAGGTGGTTTACCTAATATTAAATTATGATATTTTGCTCCCCACGATTCTAACTGCTTTTCGGTTAAATCTCGCCAATCTATGCCTGTCACAGAACCCCTTGCCGTCCAGTATGTTATCTCATTGCCCTCATCGTACATGCGGTTAACCGCTTCTATATTTTCGATAATAGGAGATGCTTCTGCATAGTCTCTCGCGGTGGAGGCGCATCCGGGTGTTACGCATATTGTTTCATCAATATCAACAAAAATTTTACTCTTTTTCATTGTTTTGTACCTCTAAAGAAAAGCATTTCTTTTCTCGATTAAAGTGGGTATATATACTCTCTTCTGAGTCGTTGTTGTGCCTTCTGTTTTTCGGATTGTGTTTTTCATAAAAATGGAGCTCCTCTCCTTTTCCAAAAGTAAACCCCACTAGATCGACAACATCAAACTCCTCCTGAATTAAAAGATATCCCAAAGCAAACATTCCCGTTGTTGCCCAGTTTTGATTAAAATAATTGCCCAGCTGATTTATCGTCTTTCCAGTTGAAATAGAGCACTCTTCGATGCCTTCAACAAACAATTCGCCAATAAAGCTATTTAGGTTACGAAGCGACTCCTGTTTTTGAGGAGGGGTGCAAAGTATCTTCTTTTTTGCCTTGAGTTCCAAGACGTTTCTGCCTCCATCTGGGTGATCGGTAAAGAACCAGTCTGAGAAGAAATAATAATCAGGCGCAATGCCGTACTTGCTGTAAAGCTTTTTTGCTTTTTTTGCAAACACATTGTTTATGCAACATATGGCATCATACTTTGAAATTTCGTCGGCGGATAAAGAAGAGAGCTGTTTCACCAACAGGGGGGCGGCACCAATTAAAAGTGCCTTTTTTTTGCCATCACCTCTATTGCACATATTTCTCTCCAACAATAGACACCTTCTTCAAGTCACTACCAGAATCGTTCTGCTCTTCCTTTTCTCGACGGAGAGAATCGTTGTCGAGCCAATTTCCCTCAACACTGCCAGCGAACAAATCTTCAAAAAAAGTATTCATAGTCTCTCTGGTGTCCTGTCTTTCTTTGCTCTTTACATTAACAGACAAAATAGATTCCGAGTGGTGCGGTATTTGCTTCCACAATGAACATCCCCGTTCAACGGGGTGAAACCATTCATATTTTCCGCCGACATGGTTCTGCAAGCATTTTGTTTTTCCTTTTTTAAAAACGCGAGGAACAGAAACGTGCATCTGACACACGCCATGATCGACGATGACACCCTCTTGAATGTCGAGCTTCTCTGAAACGACTGGTATTTCGTACCCACATGCATACACCACATCATTATTCAAAGAATCGATACAGTCTCTCATGGTTTTCCGGTAGCCCTCGCCAAAAATAAAATCAGCGTCATGCCGGAAAACAATATCGCTGGAACATTCGTCAACAGCGGCACCAAATAAGTCGGCAATGGTGTAGTCTTTCGAAAAATCTCTTTCCTCGGTTCTCCAACCTAACTTCACGCCTGATTTATCATAAGCATCTTTAAAACTCTCTATCACAGACAGGGTGTTGTCAGAGGAGCGGTGGTTGATTATATAAACCTCGCTGATAATGTCAGAGAACTGCAAGCACGACTGCAGGTACTTCCCTATTGCTGCCGGTTCGTTGTAAACTTGATTGGCAAATCCGATAGTTTTTGTTTCGACAGAGTTTTCCGCAATCCTTGCAAGATAGTTCTTTGACGCAATCTTTTTTGAAAAAGTGTTTTCCCAATCTTCCCTGCTGTTCTTGTCAGACACAGAAGCAATAGCAGCTGCTAGTTCTCCTGGTGAGAAATTAATGGAACCTAGCACTGTTCCGCCCTGCATGTCGCCCATGACTGATGGCACTCCGCCGACAGGGGTTGATACCCAAGGTAAACCTGCGCTCATAGCTTCAATCAAAACAAGAGGGAGCCCTTCTGCAGTAGAAGGCAACACATAAACATCAGATTTCAAAAGAAGCGAATCGATCAGAGAAGTGTTGTTTGTTCCCTTAACGAACTTAACATTATCTTGCAGTCCATTGTCGTCAACAAATTTCTTGCACTTCTGAAAATAAGGGACATCGCCTTGGGAACGAGGGCTTCCAAGAAAGAGGAGGGAATAGTCATCCTTTAATCCCGCTTCGTGGAAGCTTTCAATAAGTTTTAATTGATTCTTCCTGGTTTCAAACAGTCCGTGGTTGAAAATAACTTTCTTTCCACTATCAAGCCCAAGAGTTTTATGTAAATCGAAGTCTTTTGTTTCTGTCTTTTCAACATCTCGGCTAAAGTTTGGTATGAAGATGTAATCTATATCGCTCTCTTCAAGAAATTTGTTTACCGGAGCGTCCTTGCAGAAAGAAACTATAGTATCAAATGTTTTAAGTTTTTCAACAACGACTGCTACGTTCTCTTTAGTAAACCCATTCTCTTCGTTTTTTATCCACTTGTATACATTCTCGTCCAAATTAAGAACCAGAGTCGAGTGGTTGATTGCCCCTGTCTGTATTGTGTGCAAACTAGGAGAAAACAAGTCTGCAAAAACAAAAACACTCTTATAGTATCGAGTTAAAAAATGAGGATTGTTTGAAAAATTTAAATTTGGAAAAGAAACGAGCGAGTACTCAAAGGAGTCTAAATCTCTGCTAGAGTCGTTTGTTGTAATAACCTCAACGTCATGTCCTGCCTCGTGAAAAATATCTACCACAGATTGACATAGTTTTTGAGTACCACCAATAGATGGGTAATAAAAATCACACACCACACCTATCAAGACAGGAGCTCCTCTAAATCTACTTGTCCCACTCCGAGCGGATCGTAATCGAAAGCTGCAACCATTTTGTCTAACATCTTATTCTCTTCGAATTCCTCTTCGACA
>CEUO01012090.1_pt1 | contig 10541 bp, 19 predicted proteins | sample 531391 | NCBI WGS metagenome assembly CEUO01 (sample SAMEA2622799, study PRJEB7988) | marine metagenome | isolation source: saline water (ENVO:00002010), including
CAGATCCCCAACGTCTGGGCCGTCTGCTGCGTGAACTTGAGCGTTATCCGTCACAACTAGAATCTACTACCTCGTGTCTGATTCGTCCTCGTAGTCCGATAGAACAAAGCGCATGAGCTCAATAATTTTAGAATGCTCGCTAATACTAGTGCGTCCTTTGTGGTGGCGCAGGTTGTAAGTCACCCGCCAATCTCCGTCCTCTCCGCCCGCTCTCATAGCCAAAATGAATGGAACTTTCTCTTTGTTGCAGGCTTTGGCAGCATCTTCGATAAAGTCGTGGGTCATTCTAAAACAGGGACTTCTTGCTTCGACGGAGTAAAGCCCCGCCAGGTAGAAGAAAACACGATCTGTCCGTCCAGGACGCGACACTCGACAATGTGCGCGCCTACGTGCGCCTGGAGGCCAAGCCTGGCCATAAATCCTGTTTGCCGTTGCGTGCAGCCCGCCAGGACAGCCGCCACACCTCGGTAAGCTGGCAGTGTAAACGCTTTGTGGAAATGCCCGACGAGCAGGCAGTCAGGCTTGTTATCACTTTCAAGCGACTCAATAATTTTCTGGATACGGTAAGAAAGCGCATACGAGCTTCCTCCTCCTGGGTGCAGCATGTCGATCCTGATGTCCCTTTCCTCCCCTGCCCGGTTAACAACCCAGCGAGCTACGTCAGCCCCCAAGTAGTTAATGTCTTCACGCCGCTCTCCAATCCGGTGGCACACGTCAGTACCCCCATTCTTCATGTGCGCCTCGTCGTGATTCCCGGAGATTAAGTGAGTAGTGATACCTTTGACGTAAGGGTAATGCTTGGCTACCCAGTCAACTTGCGAATCCGCTCCGTGCTTGTGGACCTCATGCTCGTGACCTTTGCGCATCTGCACGCCCTCGGTCATGTCACCGCAATGATACACAGTTTTAATTCCTTCCTGTTTAAACCAATCGTAGATCGCTTTTGTGATTCCGATCTCTTCATAGATCGAACCAAAATGCGTGCAGCTCAATGTCCCGAACCGGAACGGGGGCGCCTTCCTCCCAATGTTAACCCGCTGCGTAGCGCGTGCGCTTGCTAATGTTTCAAGCTGCTCTCGCAAAGATAAAATCTGCCCGGCAACTCCCTTGCTTTGCGCCAGGTCTTCAATGCTTTTTCCTTTGCTCTTTTTCTTAGACATCACTCAATTCCTAATATTTTTTTAATCTGCAAGATCACTTGCGGGGACGCCCAGAGGTTGTGCCCGCCGCGCTTTAGCCGGTAGGCTGCGAATTTTTTAGAGTCAGCAAAACGGCGCCAGCTGTGGATTGGCACCTCGCACATTTCGCGAAAATCGCGGTCCTCGAAATACTCTTCAGACTCCTCTGAAAGCACGCTGTCTATTTTGCGCTGAATGATCAGGGCAACATCGTGTTTTCCGCGAAACTCCTCGAGTGTTTTGCCCTTTTTCAATCCTTTAGGCCTACCTTTAGGAGGGCTTGGAAGCTCCAGGCTGTCTCGGACTTCTTGAACAACGGCCACTCTGCTGTTCAGGTTGTGCGCAATTTGCCCATTGGTTTTCATCGGGTCCGCAAGTAGAGCCCGCTTGATCTTTTCTTTGATGGTCATTTTCAATTTAGCCAGCGTGTTTGTACTCTTTCCCATGCTCCCAGGAAGTGAGTTTCGATTGCTCTTACTACCGCTTCGTCAGGGAACCCTTGAGTGAAGCCAACACCGGAAAGGTCCAGGACAGCGTGCAGCATTTCGTGGCACAGAGTCTCTCGTCGCAACTTAGGGCTAAGGCCTTTCCCGATCGTTATTGTCTTCTTGTCCATATTCCAAAGGCCGTAGCAATCCATCTCGGATAAATCTCGCTCGACAACCTTCACAGTGACGCCGGCAATCCGTATCGATTTTGGCAGCGTCATTTCTCGCAAAGACGCTTCTGCAAACAATTTACAAGTTTGTATGCCCACCGCTCGTCGTGACCGGTGCGCTCAGAAATGGTTTCCAAAGACGCTTCTTCCACGTCTCCCAAAACTGCTCCTCGAATCTTCATGTAACAATAGTCCCACGCCAGGAACCGGTCACCGTGTTCAAGGGCACAGGATTTCGTGTCGATATGATTTGTTTCCATTTTCGTCTTCAACTAAATTTACTTTGAACGGCTTACCCGGACGCAGGTGACGCGCAATTTTCTGCGTAATTAAAACCGGGTGCTTTTCCCACTTTCCGGTCTGCTGTTTTACCCGCGCCCAAATTCTGTTGCCTTGCTTGTTTGGAGGTAACGGCAACATCACCGCTTGCTGAAACCTGGGGACCGCCAAGGGAAGAATCCTCGCAGCAGCATGATGAATCTGCAGCTTCGCAATGCCACTAGGCCGATAAAAAATCGAGGGCCGTCCTTTTGTCGGAGAAGTGTACCAGTCTTCCGTAGACATGTGCTCTTCTCGAAGCTTTTTAATGCGGTTCCCCGAAATCCGGAGAAGTCTTATGACCTCTTTTTGTGGCAGGTCTCCTTCTTTTACGTCGTTTACCATTCCAACTGTGTTGAGTTTACTTTCGAGTGTCTGTTGGGGGCGCCATAGCTCCCCTGGTTTGTCGAGTAGGCCCGCAAAACCGGGTCGTCAACGTGCTGTAAATTGCTGATTGCGGCATACCGAAGGCAGTCAATCGGGTCCTTCCAGGCCTCTTTTAACCCTCCCTGGCCCGTATACTCTCCCAGCGCAGAAATGATGTTCTGGCAGTCTTCAGAGACGTAAAACTTTGGCCGGTTCACCGCGTCGACCGGTTGGCTGCGATCGTAGCTCATTAGATCGTTTAGAGCCTGGAGACCCTGCTCGATCTCGTGCCCTTGGCCGCCACCAGGGATTAGTGCTGGCTGACAGACAAAATCCATGTCGTCGAGATTGCTCAAAATAGAAACCGCGCCGCTCCCAGCCCCTGGCGTTTGGATCTTGGCCATTCGAGGGTCAATGATCCGCTCGTAAACCGGAACGCCTTTCCCGCTCGTGTCAGTTGTTATTCTGCCGTCCTCATGTTCAGTCACTATGCCTCCCTCCATCTCGTAAAACATCCGCACAAAGTCCCGAATGCCATATCCTTTCCCTCGCGCACCAGGGCCAGGACGCCACTCACCAGTTCTCCACTCAGCCCAGTCCTCTCCGTCAGGATACTCTTTCCACACCCAAAACGTCCCCGAGGCATCGACGTTAACCCAGCAAGCACACCAGTCCTTACTCCCTCCTGGGTCGATTATCTGGTAAGTCGTCACGTCTTTCATTGGGATCTGCTCCGGCTTCACGACATTTACCTCCCGCGAGAACATCGGGAACACCGTCGCGCTACTCCGCACCGGCACGCCATACGCCCTGGTCAAGATTTCGTCCCGAGAGCTGTTTGCCAGGTCAGACGCAATCCGGGAGAAGCCACCAAACGGGTTCCAGGCACTGTGGAAATAAATCACAGACGCATCTCGCAATTTACTGCGCTGAGACACAGGAACGAGCTCACCACCTAATAATTCTGCCGGCGCCTGCTCGATTGTTTCCGCCTGGTGGAGGAACAATCTCACTGTCTCGCTGTATCCCCAGATCGGTGTGAACGTAGCTAAAATTTTTGCGTTCCTGGTCGCGCAACGAAACCGCAAGGTGTCCAACAAAGTAGGGCTGCCCAAATACTCGTCGCACCAGACGCCAAAGTTCACAAAGCTAGGAGAAAAACTACCCAACTCGGCGCCCTCGATGCTGCTGGGGTCTTGAGCAAAAGCCGTATAAGTCCGAAAAATTACTCTGCTCTCGTTAGGCAAAATAAACGAGGCGCCCGCAAACCCGGTCTGACGCTTAAATGATAAATACGTGCCTGCTGACCGACTAGTTTTTCGTAAGTGCGGAGGCAGCCAGTCATACACTGCTGATTGAACCTGGCGCACAGAGACTTCCGCATTTTGAGAAAATACAAAGATCGTCGAGCCAGGGTTTTCAATCGCGGCTTTCACCACACTCCGGGCACCGTAGATCGTCTTCCCCGACCGGTTGCCGCCCAGAATGATAAGCTCGTTCGTAGCGTCCTCCCCAGTAACCAACGCATCAGCCTTCTCCCAGTGCGGCATCTTAAATCCGCAATTCAACGGATCCTCCGCAGCATTCTTAATCGCAGCGTGATACTGCTGGTGCAGAGTCAACACCTGCTCAGGCTTCATCAATGCCAGCTCTTCGTTCGTAGGCGGCTTCAATACCGGATGTTCCTGCCAGTCCATTACTCTGATGCGTAATCTTTTAAAATACGGTCGCTTATTGACCGCGCCCACCACGGCACTTCCGGGAGACGACCAATGAACTCTTCACCGTCAACCAAAAATTCCTCAACCATCCCCAACCCAAACTTATTAGGCACCTTCATCTCCCCCGTGGCCAACAACAAAACTTCCTCGTCGTAAATCGAAACAATTAACCGCTCAGAGTCGTCAGACATAACAGCCATGTCTATGCCAAAATAGGTCGGGCGCCTTGTCGTCTCAGGCATACAACATCACAAATCCAGCCCCGTTGCCCTGCAGGCCTAAAACATTATAATCAATCCACTCAACAGCCTCATCCCGGGACATTCCGCTTTCCATAAACACCGCCACCGAGCGCTCAAAATCGTAGACCAATAACCCACTGTCGCTGTAGCCCAGGATAGCCTCGTCTAACCCGTTAATAATTACAGCCTCCTCGTCCAGGAATTCTCTTATCGCTTCGATATCCATCTCAACCTCTAGCAAACCTCCTGCCGTCCATCGGCATCGACTCAATCGGCTTCAAATGTTGCCACCTGACCAACTTGCAAGGCGTATCAAACCCTCCACGCTTGCTGTCACGCTCCTCCCAAACCTCCGCCGCTTCCCGGCCAAAAATCCAGCCCACCAGGTTAGCCTTGAAGTCGTCCATCAGCCGGACGTGAACCATCAGCTTATCAGGGTGATACTGGCTGTCGTAAATCAGTAAGTTGCTGCGCTCGTGAGTGCTACCCTTTACCTCACACAAACCATCCAAGTCCGCGCTGTGCAAACCATCCAGGTTCAGATCATAGGGCATCCCGTAATACCGGCAACACGCTGCCTCAGCCATGCAGCCCACAAAGTAGTGAGCCATAGTCTGCTCAAAATTCCTGCTACTCGTATAGCCGTGATGCTTCTTTGCTCCTATCTTGTGCGCGTTCCAACAAAACTGCGCCGCATACGTGGAACACAAAACAGCATCATACTTTTCCAGCTGTACTATTGCCATCTCTCAAAAAGAAATGTCCCTGGCGGCCAAGTAAGCGACACCAGCGCGCTCACTCTCATGGAGGAGATGGCCGCCAGGGACAAAATACGATGGTGGCCGGGAGGAAAACCCATATCCTCCCGGCCACCTGTGCTGCTTCCACACCGCTTCATACATCAATAATTCCAGGCTTACTCACCTTGCTCTTAGCGTCCTCAATCGCTTTCTGCGCGTCCTCCAATGTCACCTTGTGCTCGTGCGTCACCGTCACTCCCGCTTCCCCGTGAATCACTCGCTGCTTGTCCGTCACAATCCCATAAGTTAACGCCAAATCCTTAGCGTTAATCTTGTCCAGGCTCTCCTCGTCGTCCAAAACTCGATCCAACTTCCGCTCCAACGCATCAGCAGCCTTTAACTGCAATGCCGTGGCCTTCATCGACCGGTGAACCCTGGTAGACCGAATAATATCACTGTGACGACGCTTCAACCCTCGAATCGTCTTAAAATGAGTCCCTATCTCCTTCTTAATCGTCCGCTCAGGAACCCCCCGACAAATAGCAGCAAGCGTTGCCGCCGCACGAGCAGGATCCTTTGCCTCCAATATACTCTCACCACCGCCAGGACGACGATTGCACTCAGCAACATACTCAACGCTAGCCGCAATCTCCTCCGCCAACTTAATGTCGTCGTCAGGATTACCAGGTGTCGTCAGCTCAGATCCCATTCCTTAATCAAACATTTGTAGCCCTCAAACAAGACAGGGAGACAATTCTTCATCTATTTTCACACCGCTTGTCTCAACGAGACCTCACCTCTCCTCCCTTCCATTCAGCGTTGATCACAAACACATACACCGCCTCATACACCCGAAAAGCCGCCTCTATCAAAAGCGCACTCAAGACCATCGAGATAAACAACGCCAATAACGTCTCCATCAATGTAGATCCACGGACCCTCACATCCCCTAGAATACCCCCTTGCGACCAAGGGCCTCTTGTGCCACATTTTTTCAGAGGGTAGGTGACCGGTTTAGAAATGAACCTGGCGCCGCGCCCGACCCCCCTCCCCCCCTATAACTTCCGACAATGCATCTAATGCGGAGTCCAAGTCGTAACTGCCTGACCTTGAGGGTTTTAAGTGCGTTTTCGGGCTAATTCCTGCCTCGTAACTCGTTGATTATCAGTGACCGCATTACAGCTGATACGGCGTGGATCCTAGTGTGCAAACAGGCATACCATATATTGTGGTGTCAGAGCCCTGATTGAGAGCCAGGGCACACCATAAGGGTTGTTGGTTCCTGGATTGCACCACTCGCAACCGTTCCCCATCTCACGGCCTGGTTCCCTGTTTGGCCTACCTACTCATTAATCACGCTACGGCCTACTGTGAGGGATCCTGAGGCCTTTAAGACACCATCTGGCAGTCTGATCTTATGCCTAGATATGCGAACAGAGTGGACCGCAATCATGCGGAGGTGAAGAAGGACCTGGAGGCTGCGTTGCCTGGGGTTAGTGTATTTGACGCCTTTGGGGCTGGGAAGGGCTTTCCTGACCTCGTAGTGGGTTACCGGGGGCTGACATACCTGTATGAGGTGAAGGACGGTGAGAAGAGCCCTAGCGCTCGTAAGCTAACGAATGCGCAGCTGGGTTTTCATGGGAACTGGCAGGGGCATGTGGCAGTGGTCTGCAGTGCGGAGGAGATCCTGGCTGACATGCTGGAAAGGAGCCTGGCGCGATGAGTGGATTGATTGATGTTGGTCCCTGGATGCCTGCGTTGCGTCGTAAGTCCCGGAAGCTTGTTGTGCTGCAGGAGTTGGAGGCAATGGTGTTGCGTGTTGAGGATGAGGATGAGCGGGTAAGGCTGCAGGCTTTGGCTGACCTGGTGAGGGAGCTGTGATAGCGCACGCTTTAGCACATGCTAGAGCATATGGTTAAGCATATGGTTAAGCATATGCTTGAGCACTTGCTTGAGAAGACGCTAGCGGGCTGTGTGTCCTGGGGGCTTCAACAACAACCTAGAAAACAAGTGTTGTTGGTGGTGTAGAACGCACACCAACTAGAGCCCAGGCACCACCGCAGCATCTATAGTCAGCTATATGCGGCGGTGGTGGTCAGCGTTCTCGACACATTGCCGGGACATGTCGATATGCTCGACAGTTTTCGACAAGTGACGTGATTGCTCGTGAGATGTCGTGGCGGTTATGATTCGGCCAGTGTAGTGAAACGCTTCTCTAACTCAGCGCGACAGGCTTCCGGGTCGTAAAAGACACGTCGTCCAACTTTGACAAATGGAAGATATCCTTTCGCTTTCCAATTCATCCAAGTGCGCAGACCAGGACGAGCTTCCTCGTGAAAGATTGCGTCAATGCACCGGGCTGCATCGACTAGCTTATTGCGAGCATTATGATCGTTCATATCGTTCAGTGTGACTGCTTAGAAAGGGATCTCATCCTCATCTGAGGTTACGGCTGCAGCGGGCTGTGATACCTGGGGAGTGGCGTTGGCTGCGATTGCGTTCCAGTCTGTTTGTGCAGCTGCCTGGGGTGCTTGGGATGGCTGTGCTTTAGGCAGTGGAGCTATTCTCCAGGCCTGGAGGTTAACGTAGTATTTGCCGTTGTATTCATTTCCTCGCAGGTTGAATGACACTCGGATCATATCTTCAGCGTTGAGGCCGTTAGTGAGCTCGGTGTTTTCTTTGAAGAGGTCGAAAGCGATTTTCTGTGGATATTTGTCATGGGTTTCGATGACGATTTGTCTTTTAGTAAATCCGGATGGAAAGCTTTGAATTCCTCCGACGACTTTGAGTGTTCCTGTTACTTCGTACGTGTCCATTGGTTGTGATGAAATCATTGTAGTGCTCGAGATCATCAGCAACTAAGAGTGATCATTTCTTCAACTTAGTTCGCTGACTCACGTCTACTCTCGCGTGCTCTTGTGTGGGGATAAGATTTTTGTATTTTATCCTTTTTAAGCATTGACGAATGTCGTTAAAATTTTTCTTAGAGATAGTAATATTACTCCGTAGGCGTTGCCTACTGCGCGGTGTCTTACGCCACCTTTGCTGGTGTGGTTTTTTAGAAGTAAGGTTTAGAAGTCAGGTTTAGACAGTGGGTGATTAAATCTCCGGTATGAAGAGACTTATCCTCTGGGGTGCCCTGGTAGTGGGTACTGGGTTGGTTCTAGCGCTTACAAGCTGCGCTGGATTGAAGGTATCAATTGAAAGCGAGCTCGATGCTAACGCTGGTGGACTGCTCAACCTGTTCGAGTAATGAAGAAGCCTGCGTTAAAATCTAAAACGATCTGGCTTGGTTTATTGACCTCGGTTGTCTCGGTTGTGGGAGCAAAGTTCCCGGAGACAAGGGAGTTCCTGAACGAGAACTGGAACGTGGTTGGAGCTATCCTGGGAGGACTGATAATTGTCCTGCGAGGATTGACTGGAAAGCCGTTAAAGCTTTCGAGCGATTAAGCGACGTGCTTCATCAGCGTCTCGTGCATAGCGTTAAGAATGGTCTTAGTCGCTGGCCCGGAAAGGTTGGAGAACAGTTGATGTCTTGCTGTTGTTGCATCGACCGCATCGATATTCACCGTGACTGATACTGGCTGCTTATTTGGCAGCACGTTATCTATGACTGTGTCTGCAATCATTGTCCGTTTAGAGATCTCGGATGCGAGGCGCGGCTCACCTTTCTTGGCTTGAGCTAATAAGTGTGCCAGGGCATCTGGGCAGGTGTCGCTAAGCTCTGCCAGGGCGCCCAGGAAGCTATGCAGTAGCTCCTCGGCCTGATCCAGGTGGCTGAAGCCTTGGAGGACCGCCTTGAGGGTCCCTTCCCTGTTTTCGTCGAATGACAGCGTTACCTTCTGCGTAGCGCCCGGAATAACGGTAAGATCTAGTTCGTCCATAATCGATTTGTTGATGATACCCTAAGATTCCCGGTGACTTCACATCCAAAATATCAAAGGCGGCATCACTTGAATCAATACTTAATCTGACCCATAAAGCATTGACCAAGAGCTCTTTTCTACTTTTGCCTCCGGGTTTGCAATTAAAAATGGTGACTAGTTTTGTAAGTCAGGAAAAAGCTTACGACGACTATTGGCAGTCCTTGATGATCAGGATTGGCTGCGCATGCTCGGACACCTAGTGGTAGGGTTTCTCTGTGGATCCCGAAATGTTTTCGCTAGTCGAGCACGGCGGCCTGATAGGGCTGCTTTGTTTGGCCTGCTGGTTCCTTTCCCGCAGGAATGATGTCCTGGTGAACAAGGTCGAAAGCCGATATGACGCCGAATTGTGCGAGGTAAGGCGGCGCCTGGACAGTTGCGAGCAAGACCGAGAAAAGCTCCACGACACAATAACCGCAATCCTTCAGGATAGAGATGAGCAGTGATCGACTTGAATACGAGGCGTTTTTGGAGGCGTTGCAACTGAGGCATTTCAGCCCTCGCGAAATTACGAATTACTCGAAAGCCGAGCGCGGTGGCGTGACCAATTCGATTCCTGACCGCTCGCTATGGAAGAACATCGTCGTCCCTCTATGGGTTTTGGATCAGCTTCGGGAGCATATCGATCTCCCGATCCGCATCACGTCAAATTATCGGAGCCCTAAATACAATAAGCAGGTCAAAGGGAGCCCTCGCAGTTTCCATTTAAAAAACGGGGCTCTTGATTTCCAGATCGACGGCATGAGCCCAGGGCGGGCATTTGATCACCTTAACCGTATGCGAAACGCAGGCTGCTTTACGGGAGGCCTGGGCGCTTACCCAACATTCACTCACATTGACTGTGGCCTGAGAGGCCGCAATGCAACCTGGTAGACCTATGCTAGCAATCGGCACAACACTTTCGAATTCTCTTACCTCAACCCGCCAGGCAGAAGGCACCAGGTCGTCTTCATCGATGCTGTTTGACGGAACGGACGACGTCATAACCACGAACGCCGACAGCACGCTGGCAACGAAGACTTATTCGTTCTGGGCAAAAAGTAGCACTACATCAAGGACTGCCGTCTGGGACCACGGAGCAAGTGTAGGTGGAGTGTTTTTCTTTAACTGGGGAGACAAGCCCATTCTTTATAACGGTAGCGGCTATTATATTTTTTGGGAAGACAACCCAGCACAAGATGACGGACTTTGGCACCACTGGCTCCTTTATCAAAAGCACGATGACATCGCTGCGAGTAAGCTGTATTGCGATGGTGTCCTACAGTCAGTTACCTCGACCTCTACCGGAGATGGCGCTGGAACTGCTTTTACAACAGGTATTCAAATTGGCTCTCAACACTATTCGTTTAACGGCTCCCTAGATGAGTTTGCCATATTCACTGGGGACCAATCAGC
>CEUO01024586.1_pt1 | contig 10535 bp, 19 predicted proteins | sample 531391 | NCBI WGS metagenome assembly CEUO01 (sample SAMEA2622799, study PRJEB7988) | marine metagenome | isolation source: saline water (ENVO:00002010), including
GTCAGACTTTTGTTGTTCTTTGGAAATAGTCTTTCTTAAATGTCTGCTCATTAAAGAGTCGAGACCATGCTTAACATTTGGTATCCCGTTTGTAAGTAAGCGGCTGGCAAGCATTGTGCAACCAACTCTTCCACGCGGGTATATACCATGCTCTTGTAGCCATCCCAGATCAAAAACAGCGTTATGCGCTACCCAAAATCTTTCTCCATTGTTGAAGAAACGATCCAGGGTAATCCAATCATTATCGTCAAGATCAAAACAATCAATAATAACAATAGTTTTTTGAACCAAGCAACCTAACTGAATAAGCCTTAGCTTTCCTCTCTCTGGTTGTAGCTGGAGCGTCTCAGTATCTAGCGCAATACTGATGGAGGTATTAATACGCCTAAGCTCATCAATACCGTAGTAGATGTTGAAGTCTGTCATTAGAAAGGAATATCAGAAGGGTCTATTGTTTCCTCCTTTTCTTCGAAGCCTATAGCCTCAAACTTTTCAATCTCTAGACGAAGAAAATCAATCATCTCTCTCGCTCCGTTTTGTTTAATTGATGCAACTAGAGCTTCATCCGTCTTTCCTGCTTCTGTTAACTTTCGCCATTGGTCAAAGTATTCGTGGCTTTTATCTTGTGCGGCAATAACAAGAGCATCTAAAGCACAACGCACATAAAAGCGTGTGTTAGAACCGTTGCTTGCAATTAACTGGAAAGTTGAAGTTGTGAAATCGGTCATTGGTAGCCCTCCTCGTAGGAAATAAGTTCGTTTTCAAGTAAATCCACTATTTCGTCTAAGACTTCAGTGGTTTGAAAGGTAAGGTGAACATCCATCATGTGCCTCTTATCCTCTCTTCTTTGCATGAGCTGTAGATCCTTGAGGATTAAACCCAAGCGTGTGTATTCATTCATAGTCATTAGTAGTCCTCTTCAAAACCCATTGGCTTTTCTACTTCCCATTCATGGTCAGGAACCATTTCTAGAAGTTGTATAACTGAATCATCACTGGGACGATTCTTCTTAGAAAGTGGTTCACCCCACCAAACTTTTGCAGAACATGGATATGAACTGAATTCGGGTGGGTCTATAAAAGTAGCGGGTCTTGTTTGGATTACATCTTCAACCACGGCTTCGGCGTATATGTACTCGTCGCCTTCGTCATAGTCGAAGTCAATAAGCTTCTCAATGTGGGCCATAGGTGAGCCTCCTTAGTTTTTTGAACACTGTTATTGTAGCACAACAGTCAAGTAGCTGTATACTGACTTAACTTAGGAAGTGCTGTTACGTCACAATTTGTAAGAATAGAGACATCCAACCCTAATTCTATTGCTGTAGTAACCTGGTAATCAAGATCGACCAACCCTTCAGGCGTTCCAGGGTAATTAATTTGCTCCACAGAGAAGGCTTTTCCATCCTCGTGGTACGTGGTAAAGCGAACAGAAGCGGTAGGCCCTTTTTTATAAGGACACTCATAGACCGCAAGTTGTACTTTTTCTCTATCCAAGTTGACTTTTGGTGCTTCCTCAGTCTGATTGTTTTTTAGTTTAGAGCCATAAATAATTTGCTCTATTCGATCCCATAAATTCATAGGCTCTATATTTTAAAAATCTATTGTAGCACAGTACATACTATTCCCACATATTCCAAGCATCATCTTTGAGTTTTTCTAGTTCTTTTTGGCTTCTTTTTTCCTCGCGCACGCGGGGATACTTCAAATCTGTCCCAACCGAGGCAGACACTTTGGTATCACTGGGGTTAGGGATGGGACAGGGGGGTGGGACAGCCTCCCCTTCTTCTTTATCTGTCCCAGGGGTGGGACAACTAGGCTCTGTCCCAGGGGTCTGTCCCAGGGTAGATCCATTGGTATCACTACTAAAACCGCTAGATGGGACAACATATGTAACCTCTCCACGCGCGAGTACTGCTTTATACGCCTTTTCTGCTGATGTTCCTTCCCCCTGGAAAGAACTCTCTATAAGCTTCCTTTTCTCTAATCTCTGGAGAGCTTTTCTAATAGCGGCAACTTTTCCTCCCACAATCGAATCAGCATTTAACTCTGCCCTGGTGCGTGACTCAGGATGCACAACCCTTAAACGATGCAACACACGATCAATAATTCCTGCGGGTGTTCCATCTGAAGAATTCTCTTCAGTTATGTAATCCCCGATAGTGAAGCTAAGGTCATCTTCCATTTTCATTAGAAGAGACATTCCAGAGCGTCCACTACGTGATTTTTCCACTGTGATAATCCTGGACTGCTTACCCAATACCTCTATCTGTTTATCTGAGGGTTTTTTCAATGCCCAAGTTTCATCCACAGCATCCCGAATTGCACTGGTGCCACGGAAACCACCCGTCTTATTCGCATGGTGGACAATCAGAATTGTTGTGGCTTCAAACAGAACACCATTGTTTCTTGTCAGCCAGTAAAGAGGAGTCGCAAAGTCCGACTTATTTTCGTCAAAAGCTCTTCCCCCACTACAACCAATTAGAGAGTCAATAACAACCAACTTTGGTTTAATCTTTTTCATCAACGAAAGAAACTGCGCATATCTCTGGAGCGACCAATCAGTTTGAACGTGGGTGTTTTTAATGGGAAAATCAACTTCTTCTAATTGCTCCTTTAACTGAATTAAAGGCTGGTCTCCATTAAGCAGAAGCACTGGCCCCTGTTCTACGGGAACTGGTTTTCCCTTAACAATAAAAGGCTTACCAGTTGCAATGTGTTTCGCTAAAGCCCACGCACTCATCGACTTACCGTCACCTCCTGACCCGTAGATCAAGACAACTGAAGGGGTAGGCAGAACATCAGGAATTAAGTAGTCCCTTTTGCCTTTCATGGCCATCAAGTCTTCAATTTTCATGAGACCCGTCGCACCCTCATATTGAATCTGGTCAACAATGAGTTTTTCTAGAGAAACCTGATCTCTATATCCTGCCTGGAGCGCGAGCGTATTTAATCGATAATTCATTTCGGCTGGGTTATCCAGCTTTAAAAGCTCTTTCGCTTCTTCAATGACCCGTTTAAAAGGGAGAGTCGATGTCCGTACTTCCTGAATTTGACGAGCTTCCGCTTTCTCAAGAATTGCCCTGCTGGAGTCTTGAAATCGAAGCCTCTTCGGATCCTCCTGGTCAGCCAACCAAATAAGAGTTCCAAGCGCAATTCTTCCAGGCTTAAAAGAATTCCAAGCTTCCTGGCACGGATTCTGATTATCCGACCATTCGTCGGCGTATTCAGGATCTTCACTAGACCAAGCAGACCAAAGTACTAAACCAAGATCACCAGGTATTGCTGAATGAATAGCCATTCCTATTCGTATCCAGTGCTCCCTACTTCCAGCTCCCTGGTGTGGAATAACTTTCAAGCACTCCTGAATAATCTGTGCAACTTCCTCTTCTGTTCGATCTGATAAATCCAGACCTTTTCTATTTTTAATAATCCCTGTTCCATCTCCTGCTTTTGCTGCTTTCATCTCAGCAAGCAACCAATCTGGGGCGGTTGGTATTTTTTCTAAGTCCCCTTTAAATCCATAAGTACCTTTTTCAGATACCTTCCCTCCTGGGTATTCGCCATAGATAAGTCCTTGGCGGCCCCATAGCAGTTCATAACAACCGCCTGTTGCTTCTGATAGACCATGCCCCTGAACTTCTCCCCAAAGCTCTTCTGGTATGCGGAACACATACTTAGCCGCGTTCTTTTTCGTGCTGGTTATTACTGGAGCGTCCTTTAAGGAGTCACCCCATTTCTTTTTTAAGGAGGAGAGGTTTCTATCACAGTCGAGTATTACAACTCCATTTCCTCTGATACCTGTAAAAAGGCCAACAGCTCCTAGTGCTGAATTTCTTTCAATTGCATATGCAACATCAGCAGGGCTGAATTTTCTTTTGAAGGCTTCTTCTAGAGGGTTTTTGCCTGTGGCTTCTCTACCAGAGAGCATTTTTGCTCCCTTTTTATAGATTGGTGCGTAGACCAAATTTTCAGGCAAATTCTTGATGAAATCAAGTAGGTTCATGTGCTACTATTCCTTTGGTAATCGGACACTTTTACAGCTCTTAGGGCCTATCCCGCCTTAAGAGCTTTTTTATTGTAGAGCATTGACAGGCTTCTGTCACACTGCTACAGTAATCGAGCACAGAGCATTACGCTCACCGCTTAACCGACTATGCCTTTTTTATCAGAAAAAGCTTCATCTGCTGTAGCCGCTGGCTCTGGTGGAGGATACTTAAATCCTTCCAAGATTCAGAGTGGCACCTCTGTACGCTTTGCACTTCTTGAAGAAACTCCCCTCGAATTTTTTGAAGTGTGGGGTGAAGCACAGGACGGTTCCGTAAAACCATTTCGTTTTACAGATGAGCCAACACCTGAAGATATTGAAACTGAGTTCGGTTCAGATTACAGCCGCCGCTTAAACCGTGATGGTACTGCACCTGAACCCGCAAAATTTGCAATTGCTGTTCCTGTTTATAACCACGATGCAGGTTCAGTCCAAGTTCTACAAATAAGCCAGAAGTCCATTAATCGTGAATTGGATTCCATAAGTCAAATGGAAGACTATGCAAATTTACTGGAATGGGATTTTGTTTTAGGTAAAGAAGGTAATGGCCTTAATACGGAATACAGCCTAAGAGCTGTTCCCCGTAAAAAAGGCAGTAATGATGTACTACAGGAGGCCTGGGAGGAAGCTCAATCAGGCGGCTTTGACATCGGACGTTTACTAACTGGTGGAAACCCCTTTAAAGAGGGTTAAAATTAGTACAACATAAAAACAAGTTGAGCCAGGATGAAAAACTCCTGGCTTTTTTATTACTATGACAACCCCAGAAAGGATTAAAAAAGCAGAGGAAAGAATAAAAGAACTAGAGCTTCTAATCACTCACTGGAAAAAGCGTTCAGTTAAGTAATGTTAAAAAAGCGTTTACTAGTAACTACTTGTTCAAACACAGCATTTAAGTCCCTCTAGCCTTGTAGTACTTGTATATAGTGCATGTACGACCACTACCTTGCTGTGTCCGATTTTGTACCCGATCCTGTTCCCCAAAAACTAGCTAGCCCAGTAGGAAGGATACTTAAGAAGAGGTGGAGGGAAAAAACAGGTATGAAGTCGGAGCCCTTAACACGTAACGCTTGGTTAGATCCGAACTATAGGGTTGTTCCCGTTAATGATCCGCTTGCATTACTTCCTGTGGGATTTAACCATTATGACGAGCCTACATATCCCGCTAAATGGATAAAGACCGAGATTGATTTAGCTCTCAAGTCCTTGCAAAAAGGCTCTTAACCGTTATATTAATAGTGGGGAATGGTGTCTAATGCCTACTATTGGAACGTTTGATACACAAAACGCACTCGCAGCCTTAAGAAGAAAAACCCTGGAACGTGATGATTCCCAAACCTTATTTCCTCATAGGGTTTATAAGGATGAAGAAGGCAACATATACCACTCAGTAACCCATATCCTTAAGGAGACCGCACCTTCTTGGCAAAAAGATGCCCTGGAACGGTGGTTAAGTCGACCTAGTTCACCCCTGGAACGTGACATCGCTTGCGAGCGGGGGCATCTTGCACATTCTCATGCTGAATATTTACTTAAAACAGGTGCAAAGTTGGCTAGGCAATCAGCCAATAAGAAGGGAGTCTGGAGAACTGGCAATGATGGACTGGAGCGTTCTCCATCAAAAATCACCTCATGGGCACTTGAAAAAGCAGCGCAGGGAGCCCCAAAAGTACCGTGGTCAGCCAGTGGCTACGCCAGAGGTTTACGCGGATTTATCCTGGAGCGAGTAAGTGCCATTCATGCCGTCGAATTTTCCATTCATAAAGATGCCTTTGCTGGAACGTGTGATGCGTTGGTGGACATTGAAGGTAAAGGGCCTTTCATCGTTGACTGGAAAACCAGCGCAAATGCGAGAAGCGAAGAAATGCTCGCGAACTACTGCGACCAAGCTGGAGCGTATTCTTTGGGGTTGCGATCACTAACAGGCATCCAAGCCAAAGGAGCTCTTATTGTAGTATCCCGCAGAAGTGGAGCCCCTCAAATCAGAGAGTTAAGCGACTTAGAACTACGTGGAGCGGAATGCCGTTTTACCGAACGTGCCGATTGTTACTTAGCTAAGTTCCGACTAGGCGTAGGAAACTAAGGGTTAATTGCTGCCAATGCTTCAGGGTAAAACCGATCTAATCTCCCTGGAACGTATTCGCCACCGCCATAAAGACGAGATCCATCTTTTCCAGGCAAGCAACGTGAACCCCAGCTATTTAATCTGAGGTTCCTTCCATAAACCGTTTTTGCATTTCCCAAAGCTTCGAACAAACTCATCGCTATCGTTTGGCAATGAATAGTTTTGTTTTCTCCTGGTTCGTCATCGTTGATAACGACCAGGGAAACTAGACGAGCATCATCAAAGCAGAAAGTAGTTTTCTTTTTCTTTTTGATTGGAACGTATTTTCTATTTGTCATCGTGCCCTCTTTAGTTTGGTAGCTGCGTTTACTAGTAGCATCGCAATTCTCTCTTGAGATTCAAGATCTTCAACGGCAATAGCTCTATCTAGTAAATCTTTAAGGGTATTAATAGCAAGATCACCAACTCTTGAGGATTCTTTCTCTACTGGATAGAGTTCGTTGATCCATCTATAAGCTGTTGAACCTGGTACGTTTTCAGACTCCAGGTAATCTTTGATAAATTTCCTGGAGTGTCCATCTTTAACCATTTCGTTAATGGCTGCTAGTGCGTCTTCTTTATGCAATTAATTTCCTCCTTGTGCGTAATCTTGTGCATCCTGGTACGCATCCTCTTCAGTTTCGAACGGGCCTTGAGGTTCTCCATCAGGTAAGCAACCAGGAAAACAAGCCCACCAAAAGAAGGAGTTGTCTTTTTTGAAAATTTCAAAGGAACCATAAGGCCCTTCTTCAGTTTGGAATTGGTGGAACGTTAGGTATTTTTCGGCGTAAGCCTTAACACATTCCATAGCCATTTTTTCTAGTTCTTGAGAATCCATGTAGATGGTGGATAAACTACATTACTACAGTATCATAAGTTTTTACGTTTTGGGAATTTCTCAAAATTCTCACAGCTTTAAAAGTCAAACCTATTCCCCTGGAACGGTTCTTAGATTATTACAAAAGATTTCTCAAAGTTTTGGGATTCTCAAATGTAGCTTTTACTTTTATAGTGTGCTATATTACAAAAGTCCTTTAGTTCATCCAAAACTATGGCAAGACCCAATACGCATATGAATTACCCAGGTGGATTAAGTGAAGTGTCTTTTAGGTTTAACTGCCATAAGCTCTTACTAAATGATGATGACCTGGAGCGAAGGAAAAAAGGAATTAAAAAGTTTATTCCTTATTCTTCTAGGCTTCGCGTGTTCTCCTTTGGTGTTGTCCCTGGTGATTGGAACCTTGGCAGATTCGTCAAAACTCCTTGCTGTTCTGATGTTCGTTTGTTCTGGTATTTTCCGGACGCTACTACCTGTGAGATTTGTGGAGCTGAGGTTAGTAAACAGGATCTTTTGTATGAGGTTAAAAATTTTGATATGACTTTGTATGGTCAAGCGTTGGCGTCGGTTGTCTATGGCTGATCGCTATCAGTTCAAACTAGGAACGACGCTCAAAGAGAGTGCAGATACAAAACTTATGAGATACAGCACTTATCTTTGGAGTGAGTTAACCGCTTTAAGACAAACAGCACGGGAAGCATGGGACAAACACCAAAAAGAGAAAAAGTGAATTTGCCCTTAAATGAACAGGAAGCGTTTTTTCTGCTGGTTGCCATTAATAGAACACGACGGGAACATAAGGGCACAAATTACGGTGAAAGACTGGAACGCTTGAGCGATTCCCTAATAAAGAAAATGGTCAAGCTTTGATACTGTGCTATAGTAATAGAGTCCTTTACTTTCGTCACCCATGCGAAAAATTGAAGACTACCCAGACACTTTTAAAAGTATTCAAGCTTTCTATCAGTGGTCTGAAGGTTGTTACTCTCCCGGAGATCCTAACCCCTTTAATGCTTACCTGGACTTTATAGGTTATGACTCAGACGGTGAATCTTCCGCGGAATACCGTTTTTCTGGCTCTCTTTCCGGTGATTTATTCGGGTTTCATGAGTATTGCTTGTTGGCTGATGCTCTGAAAGTTTTTGAAAATCACGGTTATGAAGACGTCTATTCCTACATAAGTCTTTTACACTTAAATGAGTTGTAAAGTATTACAACATAAAGACTCAGTATTTTTATTGAGTCTTTTAATGTGCTACACTATAGGAGTCTTTTACTTTTTCTCCATCCATGAGAAAGACAACAAACGCCGCAATTTTTCGCGGTAAGACTTCAGAAGAAGTTCTTTTAATTCTTGAAGACCTGGAACAATTAAAAAGGGTTTCAGAATGTCGGATTTATCAAATTAAATCAAACAAAAACAAGGAATTAAACCAATGACTTTTCTTTTGCAGTTTGTGGCTCCTGACACTCCAATGGGAAATAATCGCAGACTTTGGGCAGAATTTGACGAAAATGGAGTCCTTTTAAATGTTTATGAAGAAGGCTACAAAGGCTATAACGCCGTTCCCTTCGAATTAAAACAAAAGGCTTTACGTTGTCATTCTGTCAAACTTGGGGCTCAGGCTTACCATTCTTTAGTTAAACAAGGCAACCACATCCAAAGCCTCAAAAACTAAATTTATAGAGATTAAGGGCTTTTAAGCCCTTTTTCTTTTATACTGTTCTACAAGATCCGTGCTCTATTAAGTCTGTGACTGATTCAGCAATTAACCTAGGTTCCTTAAATGGTGAATCTATAAGTAAAACTAATGCAAGACCTCGCGGTGATAAGCGCGCAAACGATGTTATCGAGGCTAGACAAAGACGCTTATATAAACACCAATTGGAAGGTTTAACACCTAGGCAGTTAGTTTATGAGCATGCGTCTCGTGAAAGTGTGGCCGTAGCTACTGCCTGGAGAGATTGGCGAGTCGTGCAAGCTTGGAATGAGGAGGATTGGGCAAGGGATCGTGAAAAAATGCTGTCACGACTACAGCAAATGCGCTCCAAACTCTTTCATCAAGCCCTTAAAAAAGGACAATTGCAGACAGCCGCTCAGGTTTTAGATTCTCTCGGACGTGTTCTCGGCGAAGCCGCACCCGAACAAATCGCTATATCTGCGCCTCAATTGTCTATTAAAATTGAGGATAAGGCCCTTTAAAGGACTGACTGTGCCTGACTTTCAGAGATTTTCCAAAATAAATTTTTATAAAAATACCGGCAAATTGTATTAAAAATTATTATACTGTAGTATATCTTAATATTACAGTATACTAAATTATGTTAAGAATTACTACAATATTGTGCTACCTTCGCGATGTTGTACTACAGTAGTAGTACGCAGGCCATCCATACCTGCACCGCTAAGCAAAAATGCTTACTTCAAAAAACCGCAAAGCCGAAATCCTGGCAGCGTATCAATTGTTACACGAAGAAAATTTAAAACTTCGCGACCAATTGGAAAACCGTCACACGGAATTAACGATTGCGGATTATGCAAATGATACAAAACGACGTATCAAAACTCATCAAGTCGAGTTTAACTATTTTGTTGATGATTGCATAAAACTAGCGGAATGGACAAAACGCCAAGCCCGCAAAGTTGAATTACCCAAATTTGTATAAAACATTTTCCCCGCACTACGCGGGGATTTTTTTTTGTCTAATTTTTTGAGGGGGATAATAGGAAAAATAAAAAATAAATATACATATTCCCTGAACCTACTGATAAACATGGAGATATTTCTACAGTAGTACACTAGGGGGTAGGGGTTGAGTTGATAATCATGTTGACAAGTTGGGCCTTGGAATAATGGGTGTTCGTACCTGCCAGCACTTTCAGTTTCCTCGAAGGAAGCATCAACAAAAACGCCCTAAAACCCTCCTCCTGGGTCGGCGACCTATAAACAAAACCACTACCTAACCAGTCCCGAAACTTTTTAAACATGGGGGGAGTGTTGCAATTACCGCTATTCTGCTACACATGGCCGTAAAAACAGCAGATCCCCTAAGTCTGAGATGGGCACAGGGGGAGGTATTCAAAAACGAGAAACGTTTCCGCGTGTTGGTAGCAGGCCGCCGCTTCGGAAAAAGCTACCTCTCGTGCGTCGAACTACTACGCGGAGCAATAAACCGACCTGGTGAAACTTTCTTCTACTGTGCTCCAACGTATCGAATGGCGAAAGATATCGCCTGGAAAACTTTAAAGAAACTCATCCCCCTCGCCTGGATAAAGAGCAAAAACGAAACCGACCTAAAAGTTGAACTGGTCAACGGTTCCATGATCGAACTAAAAGGAACTGAAAACGCAATGGCCCTACGTGGTCGAAGTCTCGCTGGTGTAGTACTCGACGAAGCCGCCTTCATGGGTTCCGATGTCTGGTTCGAAGTCATCCGACCCGCCTTAGCTGACAAACAAGGATGGGCTCTATTTATTTCCACACCAGATGGAACCGCAAGCTGGTTTTACGACCTATGGTGCTACGTCGCCGAAGACCCAACAAATGA
>CEUO01021661.1_pt1 | contig 10510 bp, 17 predicted proteins | sample 531391 | NCBI WGS metagenome assembly CEUO01 (sample SAMEA2622799, study PRJEB7988) | marine metagenome | isolation source: saline water (ENVO:00002010), including
TACGTTTGAAGGATGCACTTGAGACTATGCTACCACAAAGAGCATCAAAGAATATGCTTAACTCTGTTCTAAATGAGTTTGAGGTGCGAGGTGCAAATGCTTGGTCTGTATACTCTGCATTTACTCAGTATGCGACACACGACGACCGCTTTGGGTTTCGCCAGACTGCCAATGACAATACGTTGGAGCGTCAGTTCAAGCGTAATGAAGATGTAGCTAAATGGATAGAACATCCAGAGTTTTTAAAGTTGGTCGCCTAGATGGTGATGCAACGTGAAAAAACCTCTCAGGACATTGAGGAGATCCTGAGAGACTATGTTGAGGAAACCTATGATGACATCAAACAAGAAGAGGAAAGGGAAAATGCTGAGATCATCGAAGATTTTGAAAGCCTCAAGGAAGAGGAATCCTATGGCGATAGCTTTAAATGACAACCTATTTCACAAGCGAGTCATTGAAGATAAAAGGCGTAAGAATCTTTTAAAGAAACAAAACAAAAGACAGCTATTGGATTCTTGATATGTATGATTTACCAGAGTTTGACGATCTAATGGAGTATCAGAAGATCAGGATTAATTGTCCTAATTGTGGTGGTATTAAAACATTTACTGCTACCAGAACTGATGGCATAATCTTGTACAACTGTTATAAAGCTGGATGCAATTTGTCAGGAAAGAAGAGGGTGTTATCTTCTAGCAGATACATCAGACAAAAATCTATCACATTGCCGACGCAAGAAAAAAAACAGGACTTCAAAATACCAGATCACTTCTCTGTATATCTACCAAAGAAGATGTTGAGATATTGTAATGAAAACAATATTGATACAAATAAAATACAACTATACCATGATGTAAAACTTGACAGAGCAGTGTTTCCAATCTTTGACATCAAAACAAATGAAGGTAGTCTACCAATCGTAACGCCTAAAATTGTTGATGCTGTAGGTAGATCACTATCTAAGTATGGTGCTAAGTGGCATAGATATGCCGACTCAGGTTTACCTTTTATTTGTGGTAATAGTGAGACTTGTTATGTCGTTGAGGACTCTGCATCTGCTGTTGCAGTTTCGCAACATGGTACAGGTTTAGCATTGTTGGGTACAAGTTTATCTAACGAAGTACTCGATATTGTGGTAAAGTATCCATACGTTATAGTTTGTCTTGACAAAGATGCGTCATCAAAAGCTATTCGTATGAAGAACAGGATAGCTCAGTTTACTAGAGCAAATGTAAAATTATTAGAAGTAGATCCAAAAGAAAACCCGAAAGGAGTATTAAATGACTGATGAAGATAAACCTTTAAGGTGGGATGCCGATATGGTAAAATTATTTGAATGGTATCACACTTGTCCGAAGCCTTGGAACCCACATTGGTATGAAAGTGAGGCAGGTGGTGTAACTATACATATTGTCAGACCAAGTGAGCAAAATGATGGAAGTGCTTGACCATCTATACATTATTAGTATATGTCTTGGAGCAGTTTTTTTAATGTTGTTAGCAGGAGATTAATATGACATTGTTTAATAAATGTTTTGCAATGCCAAACAGTGAGACTTTTAAAATAAAACCGATTAGAGAATTTGTAGAACATTGGACAACTCAAGTTATTAATCCTATTATTGTTGATCCGTTTGCTAGAAATAGTAAAGTGGGTACGATAACAAATGACTTGAACCCCGATACTGATGCAATGTATCATTTGAAAGCTGATGCGTTTTTAAATATGTTAGTTGATCAAAAGATACAAGCAGATGTAGTACTCTATGATCCACCGTACAGTCCTAGACAGATCAGTGAGTGTTATTCTGCTAGTGGTATTAAAACTACACAACAAGATACTCAAAGTAGTTTTTATACTATAATAAAAAATCTTATAAGACCTCTTGTCAAACCTAATGGTATTGTGTTATCATTTGGATGGAACTCAATGGGAGTTGGTAAGACGTTTGGTAAGTGTGAAGAAGTATTATTGGTAAATCATGGTGGAGCGCATAACGATACTATATGCGTTGCTCAAAGAAAGGATAGACATTATGAATGATTTATTAGGACTATTTTTATCTCATAAGTTTTATGATCAAAACAGAAGTCTAATAGCAGTAGACTTTTTTGAGAATGAAGCTAAGAAGATCTGGCGTAGTATTGAGTTAGGTCATGCTAGGTATGGCAGAGACTTGACCCCTGCTGAAGTTGAACAGGTATTGTTCAGTGAGTTTAGGACAATGACTACTAGCCAGAAAAAATCTATGATGATGTTAGTTCGATCTTTACCAAAAGATATTGGTGAGGATGTAGCAGAAGATGTTTTGAGAGATCAATTCAAAGCATACTTTGGTAGACAGTTAGCTGATCTTGGCATTGCCATGATGGATAACAAGGTTAATGATCTAAATAAAGTTACTGATTTAATTAATCGTTATCAAGAAAACTTTATGCCAAAAGAAACAATACAGGAGATTAAACATGACGTTGCTTCTTTACTCCACGCTAATAAAGATGTTTCCAAATACAAATGGAACCTCAAAGGACTTAGAAATATCTGCTCAGGAATCGGTCCCTCGACCTTCTCTGCTATCTTTGCTTTGGTTGAAACTGGTAAAACAGCCTTTCTTGTATCTACACTCTTTTCTCCGAAAGGTTTTATGACCCAAGGTGCTAAAGTAATGATGTTAGGTAATGAAGAACCTGTTACAATGACCGGATTAAGAGCAGTAAGTTCTTTCACTGGTATGACTAAAGAGGAAATAGCTCTTGATCCAATGAAAGCACACAATCAATGGGATGTGTACCGTAATCAATGTGTGTTTTTAAACACTGAAGATGTAACTTCAATGGAAGAATTAGACATAGCTTTGTCTAAACACAAGCCTGACATATTAGGTATTGATCAGCTAGACAAAATGCAAATAGGAGGTAGTCATGCTAGGGATGATATACGGTTGGGTGAAATATATCGCACTGCAAGAACATTATCAAAGAAACATCAGTGTGCAATAATTGGTGTGTCTCAAGCTAATGCTGAAGCAGATGGAAGAACCGTATTACGCTTTACTCAAATGGCAGGAGCAAGAATTGGTAAAGCTGCAGAGGCTGATCTTGTAATTGGTATTGGTAAAGAAGCTGAAGAAGGTGGTGAGGATAATAAACTCAGGCATATCTACGTTAGCAAGAATAAGCTAGGAGGTAGGCATGGAACCTGCACTACTGTTATTGAACCAGAAGTTTCTCGTTACATTGATTAAAAAGTTCTTGACAAACGAGAAAAAGTATGTTATTGAATGTATTCCCCTTCGGGGGGATACAACTTAATTAGGATTTATTATGAATAAAAGAGAACTACAAAGACAGATATATAGTAATAATATATTAGAGTTTATCTGGCATTCTGCTAAGAGTAATCCTAACTGGAATATAGAAACTGCTAAACTACTTGCATCTATGCATGGTTTAGACTATAAAGAAGTATATAAATTAGGTAGAAGTGCTAAAGTTAGAAGTAAATTTGTAGCTAAAGATTGGAATATCAATATTGAAAGGATGATTCAATGATTGAAGCAATAACTTGTTTAGCATTAAATATTTATTTTGAGTCTCGTAATCAACCAATAGAGGGTCAAGTAGCTGTAAGTCAAGTAGTATTGGAAAGAGTAAAATCAAAGAAGTATCCAGATACTGTCTGTGAAGTGGTGTTTCAAGGGCCGACATACTCTTGGTCTGTTAATTATCCTATTAAGGATCGTTGTCAATTTAGTTGGTATTGTGACGGTCTTAGTGACAAGCCAAGGGATGAAATAGCGTGGCTAAATTCACTGGAGGTTGCAGAAAAAGTATATTATGGCTTGACAGATACTGTAAAAGGTGCTACACATTATCATAGTGTAAAGGTAGATCCTTGGTGGGCTAAATATAAAGTGAAAGTAAAACAAATTGGTGATCATATATTCTATAGGTGAGGTGACATGAAAAATTATAAAAAAAGATATATTGCAGTAGGTAAAATGTACGCATCAGATGGTGTATATTATTGGGAGTGTTTATCTGAAAAACCTACGACTGAATTAAGAGCAGAGGGAGACTTATATAAAAGACTTTGGGGTGATGAGTACGTTGAACTAGAGGTGCGTGAAGTAGATAAAAATTCTGATTATAAATTGTTTGATATGGTTGGGGCAAATTGTGATGATTGATTATGTATTAATTGTAGACTTGGAAGTTGACTTAAAGGGAGACAGAAAAGATCCATCACCATATAATAAAGACAATGACCTAGTGGCTATAGGTTACTTAAAAAGAAACTTGGATGGATCTAAAATAGGTGGTTTAACTGTACAAATAAAAAACAAATCATCTAATAGTTTTGATCTTGATGACTTTGAAGATGCGATAAAAGGTGCTAAGTATATCGTAGCCCACAATGCTAAGTTTGATGTAGCTTGGTTGCGTGAGGTAGGAATAGAATGTGATGTCAAGATCATTGATACTATGATTAATGAGTATGTACTTAGTAAGGGTTTACGAAATAAACTTTCGTTAGATGGTCTATCTGAGAAATATAAAGTTACTCGTAAAGAAAGTTCTCTTGGAGATACACTTATCAAAGGTTTAAACTACAGTGATATGTCTTTGTTTGATCAAGAAAGTTACTTAACTAATGATGTTCTTGCAACTGCTGAAGTATTTCAGAAGCAACAAGAGAGGTTCAGTAAATCTTCAAACCACTCGCTTGTAGCTATACGAGATCTCATGTGTGAGTTCTGCGATGTTCTTACTGATATCGAAAGAGCAGGTATGGCTATCGACATAGATGTTCTCAACAAAGTTGATGAGGACTATGAGAAAGAACAAGGGTATCTTCAGATGTATTTAAATACTACAGTTAGTAAACTCGTAGGTGATACACCAATCAATCTCAGTTCTCCAGAGCAATTATCTCAAGTAGTTTATTCATACAAGTTAAAAGACAAAAAGACTTGGCGTGAAGTTATGAATATTGGAGTGGATGCTAGAGGTAAACCAAGGCGTAGACCAAAGATGATGGACTCAGGTTTTGTCAAGTGTGTCGATGAGTGCTTTGTCCCCACACATAAAACTCAAGCAATAAAATGTAGACAATGTTTTGGTAAAGGTGGATATTGGAAGATAAAAAAAGATGGCACTAGGTTTAAGAATATGACTAAGTGTGATCATTGTAATGGTACAGGTTTTGAATACAAAGAGTTGTCAGAGATGGCAGGACTGCAAGTGACCCCGACTGTTGCACTAGCATCAGCAGGAGGCTTCAAGACTGATAAGAATACGCTTGTCGAGTTGGAGAAGACACAAAGAAATCCAGAGGTCAAGAAGTTTCTTAACTCTTTGATACGATTGTCTGCTATAGATACATATCGTAGTTCGTTTATTGAGGGTATTAAAAAAGGTATACGAGAAGGTGACACTATACTTCACGCTAACTTTAATCAATGCATAACAGCGACAGGTAGACTTAGCAGTAGTAATCCCAATCTACAGAATATGCCGAAAGGTAAACTGTTCCCTGTTCGCAAGGCGTTTGTCAGTAGGTTTGAAGGTGGGGAGTTACTTGAAGTGGATTATTCTCAGTTAGAGTTTAGGGTTGCTGGTATCCTTGCCAAGGACGAGAGAATAAAACAAGAAGTAAGGGAGGGCTTCGATGTCCACGCATATACGGCAAAGGTTCTTACAGATAATGGAGAGCCAACAGAACGTGGTGCTGCCAAAGCATCTACTTTCAGACCTTTATATGGAGGATCGCAGGGTACGTTTGCACAACGAGTATACTTTCAAGAGTTCTTTGGAAAGTACGAAGGAGTGTTCAACTGGCACAAGACTTTACAATCTGAAGCTATTGAGAATGAGATTGTTACAACTGCTACAGGTAGACAGTTTGCTTTTCCAAATGTCTATCGTACTAAACAAGGTAACGCATCTTCTAAAACTCAGATAGTAAACTATCCAGTTCAGTCTGTAGCTACTGCTGAGATTGTTCCTCTTGGTGTTATATTACTACACAAACAATTAAAAGAACGTGGACTAAAAAGTTTAGTTATCAATACTGTACACGATTCTGTTATAGTAGATTGTCATCCAGATGAAGTTGAGGAAGTAAAGCAGATTGCTCCTACTTGTTTAATTAAAGCACAAGATGAAGCAGAAAAAAGATTTGGTTTAGAAAAATTTATTCCTCTTGAGGTTGAAATGTCGATTGGAAAAAATTGGATGGAACAAGAAGATTGTGCTTGACAAATTAAAATTAATATGTTATAAGCATTATATATTTGAAAGGAGAAATAAATGTCATTAGTTGAACTAGACTTTAATCAATCTACGAATCTTTTCGTAGTACCAGAAGATAATGGCCCACAAATACCTAGAGCATCAATAAATAGAGATGCATTCTATGGTGAAGAGATGGCTAGTGTGCCAGTGCCATCAATAAAACTGGAACATCCTGATCATGGACCTGTCTTTGGTAAAGATGTTGCTATTCGTGTTTTTGCAACAACCATGCAGACTTCTGTATTCGATAGTGATGCAGAAGAGTATTCAAATATATCACAACATTTTATCAGGTTTGCTGACAAAGCTACTGATTGGTTTGGTGGTAATAAGTGTGGATGGATGCCATCTAAACAGAAAGAAAAACTCAAGGCTTCAGACCCTGTAGCATATGCAAAAGCTAGTCGAACAAAATTGTATAGACATTTGTTTGGTATGATTAGAATGAATGATGCAGTAAAACCAGGATCTGATCCTATAGAGTTTGATCCAATCCCATTCCGTATGCGTCTTGGTCCATCTAACTTCTACGAAATAGGTAAAGTTGTTGGTGAACTTGAGAAGCAGAAGTTAAAGCACTTTAACTACGAGCTTGGCATAGACTTTAAAGTTGAGAAGCGAGGATCTAATCAGTGGTTCGTACTTAATTACAAACCTATTATTGATAATAAAATCAAAGTAACTAAGGATGATGAAGCAAACTTGCTTACATTTCAACAGGTTATACAAAAAGAAAACGAGGATGTTACTGAAAGAATGAGAGAGAATATAGGTAACGGTAGCATTGGTGGTGAGTTTATAGAATCAACATCTGATGAATAACCTTCAAACAAAATTGGACTTGTTTCTATCTGGAGGTCCAGAGATACCTAAACACATAATCTTTACAGCTAGTCAGATGTTTAATGAAAAGTTGTCAAATTTTAATTATAAAAAGTTAGGTAGCAGTAATGGACTTCCATCTATGTCTCAGATTGGCAAACCTATGTGTCAATTACAGGCATCAAAGCTAGGATGGAAAGAGGCAGACAAGCCAAATCACTTCAAGATTATGATGGCTTATGGTGACATGACTGAAGTTTTGGCTGTGGCTATTCTCTTGTCGGCAGGAGTAGAGATAACTGATATGAATAAGAAAGTTAAGTTACCTACCAAAGCAGGAGATATGTATGGAGAACTTGATCTAGTTATAAAGTTAGGTGACAAAAGTGTTTGGGATATTAAGAGTGCTAGTTCTTGGTCATACGATAAACGCTTTGCATCTTACGAACAACTAAAGAAACAGGATGACTTTGGGTATTGCTGTCAGTTGTTTGGTTATGCTAGAGCTGAAGGTGTAAAAGCAGGTGGGTGGATTGTAGTAAATAAGGGTACAGGTGAGATCAAAGTTATAGAAGCTGATCCAGAAGATGAAGATTACTATATAGATTTGATTGAGCAGAAAGCATTGCAGGTATCCAAGACCACTGAGGATGCTCACTTTGAAAGACTGTATGACGATGCTGTAGAGACATATTATAAGCGTACTACTGGTAATAGAAAATTACAGATGCCTTGTACATTTTGTGACTATAAGTTTTCTTGTTGGCCTAATCTAAAATACGCTAAGAACCCTGTCTCAAAAGCAGGTAACTATGAATACTATACTCAGATGGCTAGACGATATGAAACCAGCGTCAGCTAAAAATAAAGGAAGACTACTGCAACAGTGGGTGAGAGATATACTTTTATCTAGACTAAAAGGTGTAGAGCAAGATGATATAAAATCTACACCAATGGGAGTAAACGGTCCAGATATAAGTTTATCTCCACTTGCTAGAAAGAAATGGCCTTGGGCTGTAGAGTGTAAATCAAGAGCAAAGTTTGCTGTATATGATATCATATCTCAAGCTGAAAGTCATGTAACTAAAGGAACTAAACCGTTAGTGATAATCAAAGCAAATCGCAAAGAACCACTAGCAATTATTTACGCAAAAGATTTTTTGGAGATGTCATGTCAAAAAGCGAAATAACTCATATGATTAATGTACCTGATTGTACGTTTGGTTTATTTATAACACACGATGGAAAAGGTATTAACATATCTTGTGGTGACTTTGCTACGGATGATGTGTATGATACGGAGCGACATCATATTATAAATGATATAGGTGATTCTTTGTTGTTATTAGTAAAAAGTGTCATTGATGATGCAGAGAAAAGATATCTAAAAGAAAATTCAGAAATATCAGAGGAGGATAAAGAAAAACTAAGGAATGTAATTTATGTAAATTTTAAACCAGAAACTAAACATTAAGGAGATTTTATGAGTGATATGGTTAATCACCCACCTCACTATAATCAACACGGTGTAGAGTGTATTGATGCAATTAAAGCAACTACTGGAGATAACTTTAAAGATTACTTAAAAGGAAACATACTGAAATATCTCTGGCGTTTTGATTACAAAGGTAAACCACTGGAAGATTTACAAAAAGCTAGGTGGTACTTAGATAAATTAATAGACGAAGTTTATAATCCTGAGTACGAAGAGTTAGATCCAGATAAAGAATTAGACAGACTAAGAGGGAGAAAATACATTGCAGATTAATTATAAAGAGTGTTTAAATGAATGGCAAGATTCTGTAACAAATGCCTTGACAATTAGAGCTTTATATGATAAGGTTCCTTTTCAAAGTAGAGGTCACAGTTTAAAAGTAAAAGATGAAAACAACATGCAAAGATTACAACTTTGTGTTAGTAACATGACAGAGGAGTATCAAGAACTAATAGAAGAATTAGATGCTATGCATTTACCTGATGATGAAATTAATCCAGAGAAGGTGATGAAAGAGTTATGTGATGTTCTCTATGTTGTGTTTGGTTTTGCATCGAGATATAAAGAATTAAAGTATTTAGATGAGGCTTTTCTAAGAGTGCATGGTAACAACATGGAAAAGTTAGAAAAAGGAACTGTAAGAAACGATGGAAAGATTGTAAAACCTGATGGTCATTTACCACCAGATCTGTCTGACTTAATAGAGAAAGGAGTAAACGATGGATGATCAAATGATTAAAACTCTTGAGGATGAAATTAAAGTTAAACAAGATGAACTACAACGTCTTAAATATGGTGATGTATACGAAGCACAAGATACATATGAAGCTGCAAAAGTAGTATACGAAGAGGCTAGTAAAGGGTTATCAGATGCATTTAAAAAATTATCTGAAGCCAGATCTAATCATGGTTTATCACCAGCTACTTTATGGCGTAGTAGAACGTATCGATTTTAATGCATAACTTTGTTTTAGTAGTAAAGGTTGGAGTAGAAGAAGATCATTATATGTTTCCTGTTGATGGGGCTGATGGTCTTCTTCAAACTCTTCCTAATGATGTCAAAGAGGTTCTTGAAGATCACTTTGAAGGTGTAGACATTTCTATAGTAGAGGCAGATATATATGACTAGATTTAAATCAAATATGAACCCTATGTTCAGATCAAAATTTTCTGAAGATATATTTAATTTAAAGTACGCACACACTGGATGCGATAGTTGGGAACAACTTGCTAAAGTTTTAGTAGAAGATGTATGTGGTAACTATCGTCCCGATGAAGAAGCGTTAATGAGAAAGGAAGAACGTAAACAACTTGCAGAGTATATAACTGCTCTCAAGTTCGTTCCTGGTGGTCGGTACTTATATTATGCAGGTAGAGATAGGCGTTTCTATAATAATTGTTTTCTTCTATCTGCCGAAGAAGACACAAGAGAGGATTGGGCCAATCTTAGCTGGAAAGCTGAGTCCTGTTTAATGACAGGTGGAGGTATCGGGGTTGACTACTCAGTATATCGAGAGTCGGGTAGAACCCTTGGTGGATCAGGGGGTCTTGCCTCTGGCCCAATCCCCAAGATGCAAATGATAAACTCTATTGGTGCTAATGTAATGCAGGGTGGATCTCGTAGGTCTGCTATGTATGCATCATTACATTGGAAGCACAACGATATTCCCAACTTTCTTATAGCAAAGGATTGGGATAAACTGCCAGTAGGTAACACTGGTTTTAATTTTAAACAGATTAAGGAGCAAGATTTTAACTTTCGCGCTCCTTTAGATATGACTAATATTAGTATTAATTACGATACTAATTGGTTATTGGAGTATTGGAATACTGGATCTGTTGGAGATGTGTTTGTTAAGAATATTGAACAGGCATTACGAACAGCAGAACCAGGAT
>CEUO01005968.1_pt1 | contig 10509 bp, 13 predicted proteins | sample 531391 | NCBI WGS metagenome assembly CEUO01 (sample SAMEA2622799, study PRJEB7988) | marine metagenome | isolation source: saline water (ENVO:00002010), including
AACTGCCTACCATTAGTAACAAAATCACCACCTTCTGCAAATTGTGGCACATGGGCTGCTAAATTTCTATCAAATATTGATGATGCAATTCCTCCTGCCCCTGCTGCTAATATAGCACTTAATGGAAAAGGAAAGTTTCTTAATATAGAAGATATTAATCCTGCAACTCCCTCCATATATTCAGCCTTAACAACAGCAGCCATTGCATCTCTTGCTGAACCTGTTGTTTTTGCATAACCCTCTAGTTCTTTTTTAGTTAATTTAGCTGAAGCTATAGAAGCACTCGTTAAAACTGGCTCTTGTTTTTTAATTTCAGTTAAATAATCTTTACTTACATCTGTTCTTTTTATCTCTGATACTATAAGAGGTTGCATTGCAGCTTCCATGTCTGCAAAAGCACTTTCTGTTGAAACAGCATTATTTAATATATCTTCTTGTAATTTTCTAAAATAACTAGAACTTATTGCAAGTGATCCTAGTTTTTCTGTAACATTGTCAATAGCATCAGCAAAAAAATTAAAAAGTTTTGCATTCCTTTCAGCAGTTAAAGAAACATTTTTTCCATCTTCATCTGCAGTTGCTAAACTGTCAAAAAATAAAGTAGCATTTTCAGCAGCACTCTTAAATGATAAAGATACTTTTGTTACTGAATCTGCCAATAAATTACCTATTGCTTCAGAAGCATCTCCTGCTGCATTTCCTGCCTGGGTTATTGCTCCTGCCATTGTTTTTGCTTGTGCAGTTGCTTGTCCACCAAATGTTTCAGCTATATTTTCTGTTAAAGTATTTAATCTTTCAGTTGACCCTACAGCACCTGTTACCTCAATTCCATATCTTGACATAGCATTAGTAGAAGATCCTAATGTTTTAGCAACAAGATCAGCAGCCGAAAACAAATCCATACCTTTAGCAGCTGCTAAATCTAACGTGGCTTCAGTTGCCTTTTTAATGGCTTCTTCATCATCGGTAAATGCTGCTATAAGTGCTTGTGCTTGAATTATATTTTCATCACCAAATGTTGTTACTTGTTGCAATGCAGATGCTTGTGCTAATAAAGCTGAAGATGTTCTGCCAAGAGCAGTTTCTAACTGTTTTTCTGCTTTCTCTTGCTCACCATACAGTCTTACTGATTTAGCCAATGCTGCTCCTACACCACCAAATGCAAATGAAACTAATAATAAATTATTTCTTAAAGCACCCATACTTCTACGAAGCCCTGCTGTTGCAACTCGCATCCTACTTAAATCGCCTTCTGACTTTTTAGCCTTGTCGCCTACATCTTTTACATTCGATGCCGTCTGCTTTAATTGTGCATTAGCTTTTCTATTCTCTACTAGGAGTTTAATTTTTAATTGGTTATCGGTCATTTTTCATTTTCTCCGTTAATTTTCTCTCTCTAATAGCGAGTGCGTGTTTAATAATATAATATTTATCAATCCATACTGAAGGTGTTTCATTATAGCTACCAGGGTATGGTGGTGTATTTGTTTCATTGCAATACACATACATTGATATATCTTCTTGGCTGTTTGCATTTATTATATTATTAACACAACAAAAAAAAGGAAGTTGCTCATATATATTATTTAATGTAGTGAACGTACTCCCTTTCTTTATTTTGTCATCGGACTCCTCTTTAAGTTTTTTTATATATGCCCATATATCATCAATTTTGTTAATTGTGATTGACTTATTTATTTCCCCACTTAATATACTTCGAAATGTATAAGGAAATTCATGCCAATTACAACCCTCGCACTCTCTATCTATTAATACATTTAATCCGAGGACGAGGGATTGGTGGGGTTTACAATCTGTGATTCCTTAATTAATTCAGCAAGTTCATGTTGTTCTTTGTCATCAAGTTGCATTATTATATCATCTGGAACAACCTCACCATTTTTTGCAACCCAATCGCCAAGACCACCACATCCCTTATCTATCCATGCATCTTGAACTTTATTTAAACCATGATACCCCATTGAGCCATCTGGATATAATCTCTGACTCCCAAGATCTTTTATGTTTCTTATTTCAACACGAGAAAGTTTACGAATAACAACTTTTTTCCCTGTTGAGAGTGTTTTTTCGGTCATGCTTTTAACCCTTTATATTAAGTAAGCTTTATAACAGCTAAATTACCACCACCATCCTCACTACTTGTAGCTGTAAAGTCTACAGTTTGAAATACTCCTTCTTCAGCCATATCATATGAAACATTTGAAACCAAAGCAGTTGGAATACTAAAATCAATACTTGATCCATCCCCTAAAGCAATAGCACATTCTGCATTTGCTTTCCAAAATGTATCTTCATTAATTTGTTGTAATGAGTCTGCTTTCATTGTCATTGATCCTGTGATAGAAAAAGCACCTGATCTTACATATCCATCAGTTTCCCCTGATGATCCTTGATACCCAACTCTACTAGCAGGATTAGATATAGTTAAAGAAAAAGATCTAACTACTGCTGCATCTCCACCTACAGTAGATGTAGTGCAATCAAACAATCCTTTAGAATAGTCAGAAGCAGATGTATCTGCTGAAACAGTATTTTCTTCAATTATTGGCTTATATCCTGACATAAATTGTCCTGATGCCCTTAATCTTCCACCATCTGTTCCTGCATCCATAGAAAGTGTTAAATTTTGCAATATTGCACTATGCATATAATGATCCCTTGTAGATAAAGGGTTTTGTATTATTATAAATGCACATTTATCCTCATCAGTAGTATCAGCATGTGCATAGTTTGCAGGAGATATTGTGTCATCATAGTTAATAGCAGTTGTTATTGTATCTCCATGAAGTGGATGCATTAAATGTAATAAATTTTGGATACCCTTCTCATTGTCTACTACCCAATCAAAATCCCATGTCCATACACCTGAACCATAGTGATTTATTATATCTTCTGTTCTCAATGTTCGACTACCAGACCTTGCAACTTCTGATCTTTGATATGCTGCTGAATAGTCTATCATGTTAACAGGTGAATCAACTCTCATTAAAACTTTGCTATCAGCAACAGCATTTGCATCCTGTGTTACTGCCCCTATAGCCCCTGCTGAAGAACTTGCATTGTTATCGGCTATGCCAACAATACAGCTAAACTCTCTTCCTGAATATGCTTGTGCCATAATTTACTCCTTTGTTATAATATTATTATTTAACCAACTCTTAACTTTTTTATTACTTTTATTAAGAGATACTGACTTGCCTTTGCTTAAATTGTCATATTCTGGAAATGAATTATTATACATAGAAGCAAACCTTTCAGGGTCAGTAGCCTTATATTTTATTGTTGTTTTTTTAGCCATACAATACCTCTTAATTTATTAATTTTCTCTCATAATTTTGCAATTAAATACAAATTTAGCTGTATTTAATCCTTCTATTTCCTCTTCCTCTCCTACAAATTCATTTACCACAAAACCTTCGCACACACCATCAATCCATGTATATGTAGAAGAATCTATAGTTGTGCTTTTTGATTTATTGTTAAAAAGTAATTGATAAATTCTTTCTGCATCATTATAAAATTGCTTATAAAATGCTTCTCCTGGCTTTTTTTCCATCTCATACAAAGCTATTTCAACATTATACTGTTGCTGCCAAGCAGAAGATAAATACTCTGTTGTTTCTGATTCTAATCCCCAAATACGAATACTAAATGGATCTTTGTGCATAATCTCTGGAGCAATATATATTTTTCCATATTTATATTCAGATATAAAAATATCCCTTAATGGGTCTAAACAATAATCATAAAATATGTTGTCGTAAGATATAGCCATTATCTCCTCGTCATAGTTACTGAGCCTATAGAAGACATATCTGCATCTATTGATGAAGAATGCACTTCTATTTCATATTCATCGTTTGCATTAGTTACAGCAGAAGAAACATCATCACCACTAAATCTAATATATAAACCTGATGTTACATGGTCATAATCGCCTGTTATCTTCTCTTCTGTTATAACTTGTTCATTTTTTAATGTGTCACTATCTTTCACCCATACCGAATAAGTAGATGTTCCTATAACCCCACCTGTAATTACTTTTAATTTTATAAGATCATACCCAGGAACATTGTAATTACCTTTTAATTCTACAGGTCGAAGGTCAGATCCTCCATTTACTGAAACTTCCCTTATAACACCTTTTGATGAATCAGATGTAACTGAATGTGGTAAAACAATAGATCCACTCTTTAAGCCATCAATTATTTCGTCTAATTCGCTTTTAAATGGTTCTATGATTTCATTATTAGGATCATGTGATTTTAATAATAATATAACTGTTTGCAAGGCTGTAGCATGAACAATTATTTCTGGATAATTGCCTTCTCTATCTTTCATAACCTCTCTAGACATTCTATTATCTAAATGTGATTCAATTAATCTTGATGCTTTTCTTCTAAATCTTGTTTTTATAGTAGCCCAATCATCTCCTGCTTCCATAACTCTTGCATTTGGTGCTGTTGCACTATCATAATAATAAACTGTATCCAAATTTGAATCATAATACCATTCACCATTAGCATCAACTACACCACTATTTGCCTCTGCATCACCCAAGTCCTCTCCATCTGCAAATAAAAGTGTAACCAATCCTGAATTTCTAACAAGATACAAATGTGATGTTCCTGTTGTTTGCCAATTATATAGCCTTCTTTTTAAATCATATTCAGCTATATGAGGATAAACATCCTGGAGATCCCTATCTGTGCAATACTCTATAGTGCTAGTTACAGCCATTAATACCTCCTACCATTTTTTGCAAGACCAATATCTTGCTGTTGTCTTATCTTTAGCAGTTGCACACTTGTGCCTTGCCCTAAATGATGCTCTTGCTGTTGGATTAGATTTCCTAATTTTCATATTAGGATCACCAAACATAACCTTTTTTACTTTTGAGCCATCTTTTACAAAAACCTTAAACTTTTTACGACCATATCCTGCCTGACCTTTTGTAATCCGACTTGGCTTATTTAATCTAACTGATCTGCCTTGATATTTAGCCATTTCAGCGTTTTTTCCTTGTCATTTTCTTTTTAGGTCTTCCTACTTTTTTTCCGTATGTTCCTTTTCCTTTAGGCATAATTTTCTCCTTTAACTAAAGACGTAAGCACCTATAGTTGTTGTTATTTTATCATTCGTACTTCTACCAAATATGTTTGCAATAGCATTGTCCTTGCCATTTACTGTTGATGCTTTTATACCACCTGAGAAAGCAGAGTCATAAGCAGCATTTATTACAAATTGTGCATTAGGTAGTGATGGAATAGTCCATTCTATTGCACCTGTTTTATATACTACAGTTCCAACTTCATTACCTTGATATATTAGCTTACCTTGACCATTGTCATACATAAAGGCATCTATATTAGGATATGTAGCACCTGAATTAGTATCAATTATTGTATCATCAGGCAGCTTTGCTTCAACAGGTGCATTAATTACTGCATCATCAGGGAATATACCTGCACTACCACTAAATAAGTTTGTTCCACTACCTGCATCTTCTAGTAATATTTTAGAACCATTTGTTCCATCGTGAGGTGCTAAGTGACTATTAGAAGTAAATCTTAATCTTCCATTTACTATTGATACTGTACAAGACATCCCATATAAAGCATTGCCTGTAGTTTGTGTTGCTGTATTTATAGCAGTTTGTATTTTATTAATAACTCCATTAGTTCCACCAAAATTAACATTACTTGAATCAGTAGTAAAACTAATAGTAGCAGCACTTGAATCATCTATTGTTAAATTAAAAGCCATCGTTGTGGAGGTTGCCAATTTTGAAGAAGTTGAACCTGTAATCATTATGTTAGTTGCTGTTCCACCAAAACTAATTTCTTGGTATGCACTTTCATAAAACTTAATAGCAACAGAACCTTGAACTAAGCCTTGTGCTGCATCATTGGCAGCAAGACTTCTGCCCTTACCAAAGAAATTTCTTGATTTCCATCTTCCTTTGCCATCTGTTTGAACAAGCTGTGAACTTCCATGCAATCTTCTATCGTGGTCATAATATTCATTAAATATTGGAAAATGAACATTAGCACCACTTACTGCACCATTAGTACTATCTGTTTGACTATCTTTGTCTGCTTTAGATGTTCCAAATAATGCTCTTGTTACCACTAATGTTCCTGCACCATCTTGATCATCACCACTATCATCTATTGTTATCGAGGTTACTTCCATTACCTCTATTCTTGTAGCTGTTGTAGCATTTATACCAACTTGAACTAAATCACCTACTTCAAATGGTGCTATATCTGCTACTTGTAATGCAGTTTCACTATCTTCCAATGCACCATCAAGATTTACACCTGTATCTACATATAAATTGGCATCAGGAACAGCATTGTCTAAAGTTGCACCATTACCTGCAGAGTTTGCAATTGTTCCAAAATCTATATAACTTAAATTGGGTAGTATAATATATTCATTAGGATGTAATAAAAAGTGTATTTTTTGACCATCATTGCCTACTGTATCAGGAGACGCGTGTGACCATTCTGTCATATAGTAATATAATTCTGCTGTTACATCACCCTCATTACATAAAAGTAAAAATTTACAATCCTTAAATGAACCTGCAGGAAATGAACTATCTGTATCAAAGTTAATTATCTGGACACCTACATCTACAGCAGATATAGTTTTTTTAAGAACTGAAGATTCTTGATACTCTCTTTGCAAGTTTTTGATTATTTCTTTACCATCATAATTAACATTTATTGATGCTGTTAAATTTGTTCCTGCTCTTTTTTTGTATGTTGCCATTTTATCCCCTTACCTTAAATGATATTTAATTGTTGCTGATATTGTAAAATCAGAATTGTTTGTATCTGATGCAAAACAAAATAAAACTAATTTACCTGCATTAATATTTGACGAACTTATAGACATTGAATTATAATATATTTGCTCATAACCTGCATTTGTAATATTTGAACTACTTGCTATAAGTGTTCCATTTGATAAATCCCCACCTGTAGAACCATTATCTGTGTCTATATCATAAGCCATAACTGATGCCTTTGTTACATCTCCTGTAGCAGCATCTGCACTATGTAGCCAATGAACTGCATCTACTGTTATATTATCAGGAACATACCAATAATGTTGTAATGCTTGATGTGCAGTTGTAGATATTGTTAATGATGATGCAGGGTTAGTATCTCCAAATGATGAAGTATTAGCTGTTCCCATAGTTAAAGTTGCACCTGAACTAATCTCATAATTTGTTACAAATGGAACGGCATACCAAGTATCTACACCATATCCTGATGAAGAAACATTTGTAACTCCAAAATGAACATATTGTGTATTTAGTGCATACTGTGAAGCACCTGTTAATACTTTAGAATTAGTTGTATCAACAGATAATATACTATTACCTGCTTGATTAGCAACTACGAATGTTCCAGTTGTATCATCATTTTGTGGCTGAACCTTTAACACATCATCACTTAGCGATACTGCTGTATTAACACCATCACCTGTTTGTAAATTCCTTGTAGTAGCATCTACTCCTGTATTGCTACTTTGATTTATCTGTAGTATTCTTTTAAAAAAATTACTAAATGGATTGCCTTGAAATGTAGGCATTATTTCATCTCCTCAAATGCTTTTAGTTTTCCAATTTCTTGATGATATATTTCTTTTATTTGCTCAATCCTTGTTTTACATTCTGCAATTTTCTCATCAAGTGTTTGTTTTTTAACTACTCCATTTTCTTTTTGTTTTATTGCTGTTTTTTCCATTAAAAATTACTCCCAAAAAAGTTTGCATTATGTGTTACTGCTGTTGCAGTTCCTGCTGTATAATCTATATATGAATCTCTACTTGTTCCTGTATAACTTGATAGATATACTCCACTTGTAAATAAACCTGAAGGTTCTATATCTAAATAATCATAATCATAATTCACTACTGCAATTTTAAATGTATCAAGTGAAGCCATATCACTTAAAGCATCAGAATTTAATGTAAAATCATTGTATCCACTTGTACTCCAAGTAGATACCTCACTTGAATACTCTACAACTGAAGTTGATGCAAATGTTCCTGCACCTGAGCCATCTGAATTTCCAAGAGGAGTTTCACCATTTGTTATAGAGCTATAATCTAAAACACTTCCTCCTGTTGTTTCTTCTCCATCGTGAAACATATAATCAGACTTTAGTGCAATTACATCTGATGATGATGTACTAAAGCCATATATTTTAAAAGTAGCACTTGATGGTGCTACACTAATTCCTGATGTATCAAAACTCCAAAATGTCCTTGATATAACATAAGATGTTCCACCACCCCTACCTGAAGCTCGTTGCGCTCTATGAGCAGCACTTATACCACTAACACTACCTGTTGAAAAAGTAGCATTACCACCTACTGTTGCACTTCTACAGGCTGCCCAACTTGTATTATTGACAAGCTGAACATAACCATCAGACCCTGCAGTTACATAGATATTAGGCATTATGCTACCACCTTTGGTATATAATAAGTAGTTTCATTAAAATATAAATTACTATCAGGACTTACAGATATTTGTTCAAAACTAATATTGTCAAAATTATGTTCGTTTCTTTCCTCTGAATAATTATTCCAATAAGTTACTTTTGCATTTGACTTTCCTTTAGATGCTATAAATGATTTAAAATTATTCCAATTTTCATCTGCAAATGTATCTAAAAATATTCCATCATAAGTAGATAAGCCATTAACATTATTCCAATCACCTTCTATAATAGTTACATTAGTTTTACCACTTGCCCAAGTATTTAATCTTGATATTATTTGTGGATGTATCTCTACTATTGTGTGAGAATTAACACCTTGTGCTTGTATGTAATCTGAACATATACCCATTCCAAATCCTATTTCTAAAATATCTCCTTTGCTTTGACAGATATATTCTGCACTCTTTTGCATAATTGGTGCTTCCCAATTCATCATAACTTCTATATCTGTAGAACTATCTATTATTTTTGTATCACTAAAGGTTAATGTATTGTCTTTAAATGCCATTAGAACTGAAAGTCCAAACTTGCTACACCATAAGCAATTTGATTGTCTGCATCATAAAAAAATGAAATAATATCAACGTGATTAGCATCTGTTGTTAAAGTTGGATTGCTACCACCTGCAAATTTAACTGTTGCACTTCCACTTGCTGCATCTGAATTAACTACATCCCACACTTTATAATTAGTAACTGTTCTACTCCCTGTTCCATCTTGCTTTAATAATAAAGTAAAATTCCCTGATGTTTTAGGAAATATTAAGTTTAAATCTGTTATATTACCACTACCAAAGGTAACGAACTGCTTATTTCCTGTTATAAAACTAACATCTGTATCACTAGCATTATATGTAGGTGTGACTAAGTCAAAACCTACTCCACAACCATCAAATTCAACGTGTCCATCTGCAACAACACTTAAATGAGCATCAGCACCAGCATCATCCACAGTTTCAATAGTTGAAGCACCATTTGCTTCACACTTTATCTTAAAGTAATCAACCAGACTTGCACCTGCATTTTCTGCTAACAGGAAAATTGATGCACCGTGATGTGCTGATAAAGAGCCAAATGTTGTCCCTGATTGTTTTAATAAAATTCCTGAAAAATCATCATCTGTTAGTCCTGCATCTAAGTTTAATTCACCATCAGAATCAAGTGTTAAATGACCATCAGCAGCATCACTTATAGTTTCTAAAGTAGTAGCACCTGTTCCACCTACTACTGTTATCTTAAAAGCATCATCAGTATCACCTGCATCTCTAAAATGAATTATACCTGAATGTGCATCAAGAATAATATCACCATCTGCATCTAAGGTTAAATGTGCTAAAGCAGCATCAGCATCAGTAGTAGATAAGCCTGTAGCACCATTTGTTGTTACATATAAGGTAGCTGAATCAGCTTGATTTGTAGCATCAAATAAAGACATATATCCTGAAGTTACTGCAAACTGAACCATAGTAACACCTGCATTTGTATTTAGTTTAACATCTGCACCTGTTGGAGTTAAGGTTATATCACCTGCAGTTGCTGATATATCTAAATCACCACTAATGCACGTTATAGAATCAACTACTATATCACCAAAAGTTAAATCTGTAACCTCTCCTATAATATTACCTGCAACCTTTAAATCTCCTACAACCTCTAAGTCACCTGTTGCCCTTATATCTGTTTTAGATAATTCAAGAGGTGAAAGCACATCACCTATTTGAACTAAACGTAAGTTTTCATCTAATTGCAAGTCATCTAATATATGAAGTGTATCAGCCAACTTTTTTCTCCAATGCTGTAATTCTATCATCAAATGGTTGCATAGGATGTGAGTCTTTACCTAAATCAATCACTATTTTTTCCAATGCTTCAATTTTAATCTTCATATCTTCTACTTGCTTATCTAATTCATTTGGCTGCTCTACATATTGCAGAACTTTATCCAATTTAAACACCTTGCATAA
>CEUO01015007.1_pt1 | contig 10499 bp, 4 predicted proteins | sample 531391 | NCBI WGS metagenome assembly CEUO01 (sample SAMEA2622799, study PRJEB7988) | marine metagenome | isolation source: saline water (ENVO:00002010), including
CTAAAACTGCCCGTTCCCGATCAGTTAATGCTCTGGCCATTGTGCCACCCCTTACGATGCTAAAAATCCGCTGAAATGAGTATTATTCGCCAGAATATCGACTACCTGACTACCGTTGTGGACGGTCATCGTGCAGGTCACGGTGTCGCCAGCGTCCATATCTGCGAGGAAGGAGCCATGATACATGCACTGACCGTTTGAGCCGGCCGATTGAAACGTGTCATTCTGGTCTGCCATGATAGTTCTGTTGCTCGTTTTGATTTGCAGCTGTCCAACAGTATGGCTAGACGTTACGCCCGATACCTCACAGGACACGTTTAGCTGATAGCGTCCCGTAACAGGAGCAGTAAACGTATCACTAGCGAAGTCGTCGCCTTGGTCGAAAACTTCGGTGTCAAAATCGATGGTGGCCTCTGTCCCGTTGCCGGTGACATTGCTGTCCGTGGAACTGTTCCGAGCTAAAAAAGCGGGGTTGGAGGGTTTCGTGACTGCCCCATCACTGTCGATACGCATTCGTTCATCAGCGGCTTCACTAGCACCGGTCGCAAAAATCAAGTCTGTCGAATTGTTATCGGCGGCGAACGTAGCATCGGCTTCTGCGTAAATGCTTGCGCCAACCAATATGGCATCGGTGCCAGACGCCTCTAAGGGAGCAACAAAATCGATCTGGCCGAGCTTGTCGCCATTTTCAACCGTGAGTTCTCCCGTAGACAGCCGTAATGTTCCCGCACCTGCGGCTGTAGCACCCCGAATCTCTAGACGATTCTGATCCTCGTCCCACAGGGAAAATGCACCCGCAGCGGCACCAAAAAATTGGACATCATATCCAGTGTCATCTTCGCCAACTGTGACCGTTCCCGCCGCAGTAAGGGCAGCGGTTGCCAGCGTCCCACCAGCAACTGTCAGGGTATTCGCCGAGTGCGTGAGCGTTACGTCTCCAGCGTGGAAATCAACAACACTACCAGACGCGAGAAACAGGTCAGACCACGCAGTTCCAGAAACCCCAAGAGCAGATCCATCATTCGTTGCTGGTATAACATTGCTTGCTGTGATTTTTACATCAGCGGAACCAGCGGCAATCGCAAGGTTTGTAGCATCCCACTTAATTGAAGCATCGTCTGCGTCACCGAATTGTATCTGCACATTGTCTGCAAGGTCAATCGGAACTGTAAACGTAGCAGCAGCCCCTGACAGAGTTAGCACCTCTGCTTCAGACGCATTTACCACAGTCTTGAAACTGAACTCACCATCTTCAGAGCTGGCAGAGTCATCAAGACATAGCACATCAAGAGAGGCAAACACCGTCTGGTTGTCTGACGCATCGGGCATCTTGAAGTCTATGCCTACACCAGACGAGTTGTCGGTCATCTGGGCACCATCGCCAGGGTCCCACTCTAGCGTCAGGTTCGTCTGTATGCTCCCGGCGGCGTTATCTGTATCCTTAATCGTAACACCGCCAGTATTTATCACCGCACCAGAGAAAGTCTTGGCACCGCTAATTGTCTGTGTCTCATCCATGGTGACAATGCCGTCTGGGCCAGATGAGTCCACATTAGCCTTGTCGATCTGGCCGTTTACCAACGTGGCAATAGTCGTTGGGTTAGCATTCCAGTTTGTTGCTGTCGGCGTCTGACCAGCAACAAAAGTGTATGGCAGTGTGATTGTTCCCATGCTACCGCTCTCCTAGTTGTTGACGCAGTTTGGCTTTGGCTGTACGTGCAGCATCGCGCTCTGCATAGATACGAGCACGTTTACGACCTTCTACATCTAGAGTCATGGGCTTAATGCCTGTAACTTCAGAGGTCAAGAAGTCTTTAAATTGTTCCTCGCCTTTCTTAAACCTTTCCATGCCACGCAAAACTCTGGCAGCAGGCGGAGCTAACGTATCCAAAGCATATCGCATCCGCTTTGTTAATGACGTTACCTCGTCCCTCTCTCCAGGGAACCGTTCGATTTCGCGACCTAAGAAATAAGAATATGGCCGCTTACCTGTCAGTTCCATAGGAAGCTTGATAGCAGGGGTAAGGCTACCAACAAAATCATCCCACCCCATTCTATTTAAATCCTGGAACGGTAGGTTGGGGTTTAAGTATGTTGCCTTGCCTTTCTTCTTTATGGGAAGACGGGTAGCAAACATTTCTTCATAGTAGTCAGGCTCGTAAACACCTTCAAATTCCTGAGATATCTGCTCAAGGTTATTTTTAATCTTGGGAATCTGCATATACCACAAGCCCCTGTCTTTATACAGCGGCTTGGTAAACATAGACTCAATCTGAAGAGGTATGTTCTTCCTCATCCAAGTGTAGAAAGGGATGACGCTCTTCAAAATATCCCGCTCAAAAGGTGTCAAGTCTTCATAGTCGAACAGATACTTTTTGACGCTGGCAGCAGCCTCTTGCATTGCGTGTGCTTCTTTTTCGGTGTCTGACAAGTTTTTAAGGATGTCATCCTTTTCTATCTTTGCCAGAGTCTGTTCTTTCTTTGTTACGTAATGGGCGATCCTTGCATTGTTTTCCATGATCTGCCCCATCTGCCTGTTTGCTGCCATCACGCGAGTAGACAGAATGCGACCAGGGATACTATACCTTTGAATGTCACGCCCCAACTCGACGCCGATTACGCCACGGCCTACAACACCTAGCCCCCGCATTTCAGCATAAAGTTTATGATTCTTTCTAAGTTGTTTATCTGAGATATTTTTAATATCCCGAAACCTTCTTGGCATACCACTGGCAAACTCCGCAGATATTTCCCCAACAGACCGTTGGATTTCTGCGGCCCTTGCATATCCTCCGTAGACGCCACCTACAGCATTGTTAAAACCATTAGACCACATATTCCGCATGTGGTATCCAAGGCTAAACAATGCCCCGCCTTTCCACAGTCCCTGCCAATCCCTTATCGTAGTAAACAGCTTGTCGAAGCTTTCGTTATTTGAAAACAGCCGCTGACCTTTTTCCAGGTCTTCTACAATGGCAGAGGGAAGCATATACCAATCCCCCTTGCCCTTGTTGAGTTCCCTGAAATCGTAGCCCTTTTCAAAAACTCTTTGGAGTGCTTCGGGAGGATCGCCACCCGTCTTCTTCCACTTTTTAATCAAGGGGAAAACGTGCGCCCACCGTTTATTTTCTCCTGCAACAGAAGCAAGGTCAATGGCAACGTCACTTTTGAAAACAGCATCAATAAGTCGTCGCGATGTCCGAGCCTTTACTGACTCGTTCGACCTCATTGTCATCAGCTTTTTAATATCAAGTTCTATATCAGGCAGTCCCGCATTCAGCGCATCTTCCACTGTGTTGTAATTTCGCTCATACTGGAAGGGCTGCTTTGTTTCGTAGATAGATTTCTTCGGCACACCTTTTCTGGTTACCTTCTGCCCAGCCGTAGTGCGTAAGGGAATATAGCCTAGGCCACCCTGGCTTTTTGAAAACTTCTTAAACTGAGCTTCATCTAGAAGCCCCCATTCTAAATCTGTTTTAGCAATATCTTCGTCGAAGAAATCCAACACTTCCGTTGCTTTACGGATAACCTCTTGGCGTCTAGTTGGATCTTTTATTCCAGTAGCTACCGTCTGGTCCAAAGCCTTAACAAAATAGTCGTCACGCAGTAAGCGGTCTAACTCAGCCCTGCCTTTGCCTGCGTGAAGGGCAATAAGACGAAGCTCGTTTTCAGTAAGGCCAGACGTAAGTTCCTGTATCGCTAACCCAAAAGCATCTTCTTCTTCTGTTGCTTTTTTAAATACCCTAGCAACCTGATCGGTATAACCTTCTTTTATCCCTCTTTCAGTTATACCAAAATCCCCACCAAACATATCACCAGAAAAACGGTCACGGCGCAGCAAGCTTAAATCACTGAACCGTTGCACACCTTGAGGCCTGAACGCTGCCTGCCTTATTTTATAGCCCGGAGAAAGAGCAGTGCCCAAGGTATCTTTAAGGCCGATGCCAGCTCTCGCAATGCCTCCTAGTCGAGAGTCTTCTCGCATCGCAGCGGCAGCAATTCGGGGAGCTACTGTTTTGCTAGTTATACGTCCAGCTTTACCTACCCATCCAGCAATAGGCAGGTAACTAAGTGGATCTATAGCTACATCCAAAGCAAAGCCTGCAATAGCCTGGCCCCAGGTTGCTTCGTCGCCGAGCCTCTCTGTTAATAGTTGGCTACCGCTTTTTAAGCCTTTGTATTTCCTGTCTTCGCTTTGAACAAACTGCTTGGCAGCTTCCGACAATGCTTGAGCGGGATCTCCTGATCCACGATAAATCTCATACGTATAACCTAAAGCCGCCCTTCCGGGACGGCCCAAGAGATCGAACGTCCTGGTCAGAAAACCTTCTTCTGGATTAAGCTCTTCATCCATCAGGTCTTCTTGCCCAAGCTTACGGAGAGCCTTGCGGACGCTTTCGGCTTCTGTGATGCCACCCTTCATGCTTGCGATCTGATATCTAGACAGACCGGGGATGCGGGGTAAGTCACCTATACTGGTAGACCTAGGTTGACGTTTAGGTCCACCAGCAAAGCCGCTGCCAAAGCCGTTAGCCATTACCGAGTATTAGCTCCAAAGGTGGTTTCAAAAGGGTCAGGCCCAGTGAAAGGTTGCGGAATGCCATATTCTGAGTGACTTCGGTAAACTCTTCCTGAAACCATCCTTTTTTCTTCGTCTGTAAGAAGGTTCCATAACCTTGGTGGAATATCATCTGGCCGCGCCCACGTCCCGGTTTCATCTTCGCGATTTGACGCTACTCGTAAAACTGCATTTTCGTATTCACTTGGTGCCATAACTCTTCCCTTATGGTCGAGCCTAGGCACTCCAATTTCTTCGTCTTCCAATGGACCCATATCTTCTGGACGCAACCCAGCTATTTGGGCAAGCATATCATCTTGTTCACGGCCTGCGGGAGGAACTCTAGGCGTCATGCCAGGAGTTTCAGGAGTTGGCGAAGCTGGCGTTCTTGGTGTTGGAGTAAGCGGATCGATACCTCCGGGGGGTGCCTGCTCTTCTGGAGACATCGGCGTCATACGATTCTGCAACAATGCCTGACCTTCAGGAGTGTCAATAAAGTCAACTCCCTCTGGCTCTTCATACAGTCCCGGTGCTCCCTCTATCTGTCCACGGGCATCACCAAACGCTCTGCCTCTTTCTCTCAAGAATGCCGCAGAAACAGCGTCTTTCGACGGATCGTCTTGGAACCTCTCTGGCATTCCCTGACCATCAAACAGCCCTTCAATATCTTGGTCTGTCGGTGTCATATCAGGAATAGCTTCGGGTTGCTCTCCAGGAACTCCGGTCATTGGAAGTTCAGGACGCTGTTCGGGAGTTGTAGGCTTAGGACGGACAAAATCAAGACCACTAGGATCTCCTATCCGCTGATCCGTTACTACATCTGTTTTATCCCTTCTTGCTGGAGCAAACTGATTAGCCAGTTCAGGCATAATTTGATCCAACTGCGGATCTTCTGGCATCATATCAGGAATAGCTTCAGGCTGATCTTCGGGAACTCCCGTCATTGGAAGTTCAGAACGCTGTGCCGATTCAGGATCTGCCTCTTCGCCTCTTGGACCGAAAATACTTCTTTTTCTAAAACTTGGACCTCTTCCAGGGACAGGAACTAGTCTAGGACGCCGCCTTGATCTTGGCGTTCCCTCGTCTTCTGGTTCTTCTTCTTGTCCCGGCATGGGAAGCTGAAGTCCAGGTTGAGGCTCTTCAGGGGCCGAAGGCTTTTCAGGCGTTGTAGGCGTTTCATCTGGCTCTTCTGGAGGCGGCTCTCCAAAAGTATTTTCATAAGCATTGTATAACGTAGGTATTGCTAGGCTTAAAAGCCCCGCCGCAAGGCCCATCCACCCTGGTTTTTTAGAAAGAGTCGGAAGCAATTTTTTAACCGCTCCCGGCAAAGCTTTAGGCGTTGCTTTTCCGCCTGTAACAGAAGGAGAAGACGGAGGCGTAACAAAAGGTTTTGTAAGTGGCTGAGTAAGTGGTTTTTTGAGCGGTTGAGTAAGCGGCTTTGTGAGCGGCTTCTGTGTCCTTGTGCGCGTATCTTGGGGCGGCTTAGTAAGCGGTTGAGTAAGTGGTTTTGTAAGTGGTTTCGTCAGTGGCTTCGTTAATGGCTTCATCACGGCTGACGAAGCCATAAACTTTCTGGCTGGAGCAATAACAGTTGCCAAACCAAGAGCACCAAAAAGCTCTGGCCCAAATGTTTCTTCTATAGAAGAAAGAGCAGAACCTAAAATACTTTTTTCTTCATCTGAAGTTTCAGGGTCTTGTATAGCTTCTGTTATTTCTTTGGCCTGCCTTCTTGCTTCTTGCTGGCCCGTTTCGGAGGAAGTAAAGTGATCGAGCAATTCACTTGCTCCATACCATAAACCTGTTTGTGCAGCGAGTTTTCCTGCACCCGCTAAAAGTGCTAATGGTGCTGGCATATTATCTCCTATCTAGGCCCTTGCCCTAAAATTCCACGCTTAACATTACTTAAGTATTCTAAATTCAAATCTGGAAGTCCAGCGTATCCAAGATACGACCCTGCCGCTGCGGCGGGAATCTTCACATACCACGGAGCAACTTTACCTAATGCTGAAGCAATTCCTTTTGCTATGCCTCCGCCCGCAACTCCACCCAAAGCTCCTCCACCACTCTTTTGAATAGTCCTTCCCGCCCAAAGACCCTGATCTACAGCATCTTCTACTAAGGCTATTTGATTATTGTATTCAGCGGTAGAAATCACACCTGACTGCTCAAGCTGCCTCAGTTGCGTCATCAACTCTCTACTTTTTTCTACACGTTCTTCTCTGTCAGGAAGCTCTGCAATCCTGGCGATTGCCTGTTGTATCCCTTGGCGTCCAGTAATAGCCGATCTGCCCGGAGCAACGCCACCCGGAGTAGCACCTCCCGCTGCCGTAATACTAGAATCAAGCCCACGGTATACAGGCCTAGACATGACCCTTCTTTCAGCCCGTTGATACTTTTGTTCTGGCGTAAGCAGATCGTATTCAGGTCCGGTCATAGTTGCCACTAGCGTAGCAATATCCGTTTCTGCATCCCGAAGTTTTGTATACTCTTCCTCCCGCTTTAGACGTAGACCTCGACCAATCTCCTGAGACGTTCGACTTAAAAGTTCTGGCCGAGCATTACGATAGTAACCTTTATTGAGCTTGTTCATTATGTCACCATAGTCTGCGGTAACCGAAGCCCTCATAAGGTCTTTGGCAAGTTCCCTTTCGGAATTTTTTTCACGCGCCTGAGCATATTGCTGGACGCCATACGACGCCGTTCTTCCCAGGTTTGCAAGAGTAGATAAATCTAGTGGCATAGTATTAAGCCCTTCTGTTTCTTCCCCATTTATTGAGATCGATACCGCTGTTACCTACGCTTGATGCCAACGACATCGTAATAAAGTCTTCGCGAGAAAGTTTGCCCTCTTTATATTGCTTTGCCCACAGCTTGTCTTGTTTTTCTACATCCGCCCCCTCGTAATGCGAAGACCGTCTAAAGGCTAAAGAGTTTTTGCCTTCATAGGGGATATTTAGTCGCTGCGCTATCTCATCAAGAATTGGCTTACTGACCTTGTCTCTAGGCGTAAAACCTTTTTGGAACAACACATCTAATATGGCTGGATGCCAAGAAGACTCAATTTGGCGGTCGTTATGTCCGCTCATTCCTATACCAAGAGCCGCTGATATACCCGAAATACCCGCGCCTATTGCAGCACCTATTCCAGTTCCAATAACAGGAACAACAGATCCTATTGCGGCTCCCTGAGAAGCACCTTTTGCAATAGAGCCAAGAGCACCGGGAAGGACTTCTCCAGCAACTTCTCCCGCCGCCAAGAATCCAGCAGCCTGTTTCATCTTTGATGGGTCAAACCACTTCGGCGGTTTTGTTGCCGCCATCTGGTTAAGAATCTCTTTATCGGTAAACCCTTGTGCCCTTAATTGAATTGCTCCTGGATCGGTTGCAATATTAAAGTCTTTGGGTATTCGTACAATGTCGCCAGCGGCATTTTTATACTGGAACATGTTCTCGACAACAGTGCCGTCGTCATTGTAAACGTTTGAGAAATCTGCGTCTTTAAGACCCGGAATATTACGGAGTGTTTGGGGAACGTTATAAATATCCTGACCCCACGATGGTGTTCCTGTTCCCGGCCCCGCACCTGCCCCTGGCTGTCCATCGCCACCAAAAAGACCACCGACAAGATTAAACCCGTCAGGACCAAGCATATTCATGACGCCCTGGAAGAGTGCTCTTTGGTCAGCAGATTTAATACTTTGCTCAAGCTCTTTTATTCTGAATTCAGATTCAGTTTTTGAAACTTCAAGCCCCGCAACCTCAATGAGCCTGTCAATGTTTTCTCTTATTCTCTCATCAGACTCTCTACGTATTCTGGATTGCTCTGCTAGAACCTTACCTTTGAATTCACCGATCGCAGCCTGTGCATCTCCAGACTCCAACCCGACAAGGCCAAGTCTGTTCAGGTCTTCCAGTAGCTGCTCTTGTGCCCGTTCAGCCTCAGTTGACAACTGATTTAAATCATCAGCGGCAATGTTGTCGATGCCGTCTTGTGTCTCCGAGGCGTCTCTTAGATACGTGACAATATCATTAATTGTATCGTCCGTATCTGGCATCACTGGCTTTGTAGCAGTTGCTTCAAATTGCTCTGGGTCTTCTTGGGTAAATACCCTTGGGGTGCCGTCGATGTCTAAATCTGTATTGTCATCAAAGCCATCGTTATCAGCATCTACCCATCCTGGAGGAATACCTTCGTCTACTCCTGGGCCTTGCCGTGCTTGCCAATTGCTGTCACCCCCCTGCTGCGACCAAGCTTGCTGTGCTGCCTGAATATCTTCTTCGCTAAGACCGCGATTCTTCCACTGCATCAACGTTTTTGTATAAGTATCCCCATCTCCTGATTGAGCAAGAAGCGGAAGTTGCGTACTTAGCCACTCAGAAAACTCGTCTTGAAGAACCCCATACTCAGCTTCCTCAAGGCGAGTTGTTGCATTGGCAATTAAAGCAGACACTTCATTGGGAGTGTATCCCTCTTGGAGAAGCTGTGCGCGAGTAGCGTCTTCATCAAATGTGCCAGACTGCATTTGGTTAAAGATGGTATCACCAGCCGCTATCCCTTCTGTTGCTTCTTTTCTGGCCTCTTGAATGATGCGTTCTACTTGTTCAGGGGTATACCCTTGATCTGCTAACGAAGTTCGCAGGTAAGGCTCTCCCGTTGCGGGGTCATAGTCTTCAAACCCCATCTGGGTGGCTATTGATCCAATAACCTCTCTAAAGGGATCTTGGAGTGAGCCAACATCTCCCTCGCCAACTTCTTGATCTGTTACTTCTCCTGGCGGATCACCAGCGGCAAGGGGAGGCTGGGCAGGTTTAGATAACGGCCTATTTAAATATTGCGATATTGCTACCAGCGGATTATCAACAGCAGCGGTTTGTTCCGCCGTCGACAACGTGCCTACATGCTGATTAAAAGCTTCGCGATCACTGCGACTAACAAGACCATCTCTTTCAGCTTGATCCAAAAGATAGTTGCTTCGTTTCATTCGCAAATCAAAAGGAAGATTTGCAGCATCCCTAGAAGAAACTCTTGTTGCCGCTTCGTTTACAACTTTTTCAATATGGCTTTTTCTACTGCCAGAAAGCAGTTCTTCAGGGATTGAGTTTATGTGGTCTAGGCTTAATATTCCTTCTCCTGAAACTATAGACCGAGCAATAGCCTGTACGTCTTCATCCTCCCAAGCACCTCTTAATACATTTCCTAATTCAGGCGTAACTTCAAGCTGGTCTATTACATAATTTCTGTATGTTTTGTGCGGTGCTTTAAGTGCATTAGCTCTTGCTTTCTCGCCAAGACCTTCTAGATATGTTCTGTATCCATCTTGATAACGAGAATAGTATTCTGGAGAATACGGCTGACCCCATGCTGTTCTTTGGTCACCCGCAGTAGCTACCATTGACTGAATACTATCATCAATTTCTTGAGTTGGGGAATCTGCTGGGGGAGGGGGGGCAAAGCTCTGCCCGAATTGTAACTGGTCATCAAAGTTTATGATGCCGTCTTGGTTGTAATCAAAGTTGACATTAAAATTTGGATCGCCCTGACTAGAACCAAATGCCGCACTAAACATCGCACTTTGACTTTTAGCCTCTTCGCTGGGAAAAGAGGGACCAGGAGGCTGGCCCTGCTGTCCAGGGCCTGAAGGTTCTTGTACCGCCCCAGGAGATGGCGGAGGGGGAGGAGGGGCCAGTGATAAGACTCCTCCCCTATGTGTTACTCCTCCGGTTGCGGGGTCATACTGATACTGCATCCCTCCAGCTTGGCCAGTTTCGACGAGCTTATCGGTAATATCCTCTATACCATTTGAGCCAAGATCGGCACCGCTATCAGGCGTCCAAACAAGGTTTCCTTGGGCATCGTCCCTAAAGCTCCCTGGCTGGCCGTGCCATATGACTTTTCGCTCTTTATAGGGAGCGGCGGCTGCTCGATTAAATTTTGTTCTAT